>CEVX01007627.1_pt1 | contig 16902 bp, 19 predicted proteins | sample 356561 | NCBI WGS metagenome assembly CEVX01 (sample SAMEA2623886, study PRJEB7988) | marine metagenome | biome: marine biome (ENVO:00000447); feature: surface water layer (ENVO:00002042); material: "saline water (ENVO:00002010), including plankton (ENVO:xxxxxxxx)" | depth 5 m | reverse complement strand
GGTAGTTACAGTTGACGTCATAGTTTTCAGATTTTGAACAGCTCAGAGTTACAAAGCACAAAAAAGGTAATATGAATACTTTAATATGGTCAGATTTCGATAAAAAAGTTAGGTTTTTCATTTAAGAATATTGTTGAATAATCAAGTATCCAAAATACAACAAAAAATAACAGATATTAAATATTTTGTATATTTAGCCCATGGTCTCGTGTAAACGAGATCTTTTGTGTTTTAATAGTTCCTCAGGAATAACCCACAAAAATTGAATATAATTTAAAATATTTATGATGAGTAATGTATCTTATTATACTGCAGAAGGCCTCAAAAAATTACGAGTTGAACTGCAAAAACTTAAAGATGTTGAACGCGTTAAAGCTTCTAGGGCTATTGCTGAAGCTCGAGATAAAGGTGATTTAAGTGAAAATGCGGAATATGATGCCGCAAAAGAAGCCCAAGGGATGTTAGAAATGCGTATTTCTAAATTAGAGGAAACTCTTTCAGGAGCTCGTTTAATTGATGAATCTCAATTGGATAATTCCAAGGCTTTGGTCTTATCCAACGTTAAAATAAAAAACCAAACCACTGGCGTGGAACTTTCTTACCTTTTGGTCGCAGATGGTGAAGCTGATTTAGCCGCCGGTAAAATATCTGTTAATTCACCTATTGGTAAAGGACTTTTAGGTAAATGCGTGGGAGATATTGCTGAAATTCAAGTTCCAAATGGTGTTATAAAATTTGAAGTTTTAGAAATTTCAAGATAAATCATAATATGTCTTCTATATTTTCAAAAATCGTTTCTGGTAATATTCCTTGTTACAAGGTAGCCGAGACAGAAGAGTTTTTAGCATTTTTGGATATTAATCCCAATACCAAAGGACATACCCTTTGCATTCCAAAAAAAGAGGTTGATAAAATTTTTGATTTGGATCAATTGACATATCAAAGACTAATGATGTTTTCAAGAAGTGTTGCTTTAGCTATTGAAAAGGCAATACCCTGTAAACGTGTAGGGATGACTGTTATTGGACTTGAAGTTCCACATGTACATGTACATTTAATTCCTTTAGAAGAAATAAAAGATGCCCAATTTATTAATAAAGCACAACAGCAATCAATTGAGGATTTTAAGCAAACAGCTAAAATAATTTCTAGCTATCTGTAATCTTTTTTAAGCTAATTTGCATAGTACTACCTTTACCGATTTCAGATTTTAAAACTCTAATTTCTCCCTTGTGATATTGTTCTATAATTCGCTTTGAGAGCGATAAGCCTAACCCCCAACCTCTTTTTTTTGTTGTGTAGCCTGTTTCAAAAATACTTCTAAATTGATTTTTAGCGAGACCTTTACCAGAATCTGAAATTTCTACAAAAACTAATTCCTGATTAAAATATATTAGTATTTTTATCTTACCTTTTCCTCCCATAGCATCTATTCCATTTTTAACTAAATTTTCAATGGTCCAACTGTAGAGCTCTTCGCTCAAAAGAGCTGAGCACGAGACTTTAGGAAGTTCAATTTCAAAATCGATTAAGGAACTGGTACGTGATTGTAAATAAAGGATTGCTTTTTTTGTGATTTTTATAATATCAGCAGGTATGAGTTGTGGAAGAGAACCAATTTTACTAAAACGCTCTGTAATGGTTTCTAATCGTTTTATATCATTATTTATTTCTTCAATATAATTTGAATTTATATTTTCATTTTTAAGTAATTCACTCCAGCCGATAAGTGATGATAATGGAGTACCAATTTGATGGGCTGTTTCTTTAGCCATAGCTGTCCATAGTTTATTTTGAGAAGCAGTTCGAGAACTTTTGTAAAAAAAATAGATCAATCCCAAGAAAAGTAGTATTATGAGAGCTAGCGCTAGAGGATAATATTTTAATTTGTTAAGTAAAACAGAGTCTCCATAATATAATGTAGACAGCACTTCTCCTTCATAAATAACTTTTAGAGGTATATTCTCCTTAGCATAGATTTTACTTAGTAGTTTTAAGTATAACTGACCATCTTCTGCTTCTATTTCGATATTTTTGGACTGAAAATTACCATTAGAGTCCTCTATAATCATGGGGGTTGTAGTGTTGCTTTGAATTATTTTCAGTGGTAAATCACTTATGTTTCCATTTAAATTCAATGTTTTACTAAGCTCAATCTGTGCATTGGAAAAGTTTTCCATCTTGATACGCTCTTCTTCTTTAAATTTTTGAAAAAGTTGGTAAGTGTTCCATAAAATCAAAGAAACTATCAAAAATGATAATGAAATAAGAATCCAATTTAGTAAGCTTCGATTTGAGGAGATTTTCATTGTTTTAATTGTTTACAAAATAAATATAATGCATTTATGTGAATTTTATTGTTTTAAAATTCGCTTCCGAAGCCTAAACTTATTTACTACTTTTGTGTTATATTTATATTTATGACTTCTTTTTTGCCAAAAAATTGTACTATCCCGCAGCTGCAAGATTTACTATCCAGTTCAGTAGCTCCAAGACCTATTTCTTTAGCAAGTACTATTGACTCAAAAGGAAATCCTAATTTATCACCCTTTAGTTTTTATAATATTTTCAGTACAAATCCTCCGATCTTAATTTTCTCTCCATCAAGACGAGTTCGTGATAATACTACTAAACATACTTTAGGTAATGTCAAGGAAACAAAAGAGGTTGTTATTAACGTAGTATCTTACGATATTATTCAACAAATGTCTTTAAGCAGTTCGGAGTATCCAAAAGGAGTTAACGAATTTGATAAAGCTGGGTTTACAATGTTGAAATCTGATTTAATAAAACCATTTCGTGTTGCTGAATCACCAATTCAAATGGAATGTATAGTAAATGAAATTAAGCCTTTAGGAACTGGTAGGGGTGCTGGTAATTTGGTTATTTGTGAAGTCATAAAAATACATGTTTCAAATTCTGTAATGATGGATACTAAAACTATTGACCAAGAAAAATTAGATTTGGTTGCACGTGGAGGTGGAAGTTATTATATTCGAGCTAAGGAAGGATTTTTAGAAATTCCTAAACCACTCAGAACCTTAGGCATTGGTGTAGATATGTTGCCGCACAAAGTACGTAATAGTTCTATACTCACAGGAAATGATTTGGGAATTCTAGCAAATGTCCAAATTATTCCTAACCAACAAGATATTGATGCATTTTGGAACTGTCCAGAGCGTGAAGTCCTCAAGAATAATTTAAAAACAATTGAAGATATACATCTTAGTGCTAAGAATCATATACTTAAAAATGAAGTTCATAATGCTTGGTGTATATTATTAAAATAATAAAATAGAAAAATATGGAAGTACAAGGAAAAATAAAATTTATTGGCGAAACACAAACTGTTGGAGCTAAAGGATTTAGAAAAAGAGAACTGGTTGTAACTACTGAAGAGCAATATCCCCAACACCTGTCAATCGATTTTGTTCAGGACAAAACAGAACTTTTGAATACTTTTCAAGTTGGCCACTCCGTAAAGGTTGGGATTAACTTAAGAGGACGAGAATGGAAAAACCCTGAAGGAGAAATTAAACATTTTAATTCAATTCAAGGCTGGCGTATTGACGCTCTACAGCAAAATTCTATTCAATCGACTCCACCTGTTCCCCCAATGGAAGCTTTTGAGCCTGCTAAAGACTTAAAAGCTGAAGAACCAGACGATCTCCCATTCTAAGCTCAAACTTTTTAATTAAAAAGTTTATATATGTCTAGCTTATACCTATCTGATTTTGAAAATTTTGCTAATAGTGAAGAATTTATTAACACTCTTAAGTCAAAATTAGGCACAAAAAAATATAAAAAGACCTTAAAGGGTTATCAATACGATATAGAATTATTGAAACTCCAAACAGAGTTGGTAAATCTACAGCAATGGGTTGCAAAACATAAAAAGCGTGTCTGTATAATTTTTGAAGGCAGAGATGCAGCTGGAAAAGGAGGTGCAATTCGGCGCTTTACAGAGCATTTAAACCCTAGATCAATGCGTGTAGTTGCTTTAACAAAACCAACGGAATCAGAGAAAGGGCAATGGTATTTCAGACGTTACATTAAAGAACTTCCCGTACCTGGTGAACTTGTTTTTTTTGACCGTAGTTGGTATAATCGTGCAGTAGTGGAGCCTGTTATGGGTTTCTGTAATGACGATGAATATAATAAATATATGATTCAAGTACCCGAATTCGAACAAATGTTGTTTGACGATGGTATAATTATTATAAAATTTTGGTTTTCAATTTCTAAAGAAGAGCAACTTAAGCGTTTCAATTCAAGATTAGCAAATCCACTAAAACAGTGGAAATTTAGCCCAGTTGATAAAGAGGGGCAAAAAAGGTGGGATTTATATACTAATTACAAGGAAAAAATGTTTTTTAAAACCCACACCTCTTTCAGCCCTTGGATTATAATTAAAACAAATAATAAAAAAGAAGCACGTTTACAAAGTATTAAATATGTTCTTTCTCAATTTGAATATTTTACAAAAAATAGTTCTAAAACTACAATTCTTTCTGACCCTAATGTTGCGCAGCGTTATAGTAAAGACATAGAAAAAATTAAAAGATAATGAAGAATTTAGAAGCAAAAAATTTAAAAAAATTAAATTCTAGGCGTGGTCTTAAACTTTTTTTAAAGGATAAAGATATGACACCTGTTAAAGCTTTAAAAATTTTAAATTATGAAAACACCCTTAAAAAAATGCAAGAGGAGCTTATTAAGCTTCAACAGTGGGTTGAAAATGAGGGAGAGAAACTTGTTATTATTTTTGAAGGGCGTGATGCAGCTGGAAAAGGAGGAGCTATAAGAAGAATTACTCAGAACCTAAACCCTCGAGAGTTTAATGTGGTTGCTCTACCCAAACCGTCCTCTGAAGAAAAAAACCAATGGTATTTTCAACGTTATGTGAAAAATTTACCTAGAAGTGGACAAATTACTTTCTTTGACCGAAGTTGGTATAATCGAGCAGTAGTTGAGCCTGTTAATGGATTTTGTACAGTTAAAGATTATACAATTTTCATGGGCCAAGTTAATGATTTTGAAAAAATGCTAGTAGATTCAGGTATACGATTGGTTAAGTTTTACTTTTCGATATCCAAGGATGAACAAGCACGCCGTTTTAATGATATTAAATCTAGTCCTCTTAAAAAATGGAAATATAGTGCTGTAGATAAATTAGCTCTTAAGTTTTGGGATAATTATACAGATTATAAAAATAAAATGTTTGAGAAAACGGACACAAACTATGCCCCATGGGTTGTTATAAAGGCCAACAAAAAAATGCGAGCTAGAGTAGAAGTTATTAAAAACTTACTTGAAATTATTCCTTATAAATCTTAATATTTCCACTTTTTTCATAGATTTCTGTGAAATCCTTGATTTTAATTGCATCATTAACAGAATATCTACCAATATTTATACGTCTTAGTGATGATAAATGTGCTCCGGAATCTAAAGCTTTTCCAAAGTCATTAACTAAAGATCGAATGTAAGTGCCTTTACTACATTGAATTTTAAAATCAATTTCCAAACCTCGAATATTAGTAATTTTAAATTCATCAACAGAAATTTGTCTAGATTTAATATCTACTTCTTTTCCAGCTCTTGCATATTGGTAAAGGCGCTTACCGTCTTTTTTTATTGCTGAAAATATAGGAGGATATTGCTTTATTTCCCCGATAAAATTTCGAGTGGTTTCATTGATAAGAGATTCCGTAATATGGTTTGTTGAAAAACTTCTGTCGATTTCTGTTTCTAAATCGAATGAAGGAGTTGAGCTTCCTAAAATTAGAGTTCCTGTATACCCTTTTTTTTGTCCTTGATAATACCCAATTTCTTTAGTTTTTTTTCCAGTACATATCAATAACAAGCCTGTAGCTAAAGGGTCCAAAGTCCCTGCGTGACCAACTTTTATTTTTCCAATATCAAAGGCTTTTCGGATGTGCCAACGAAGCTTATTAACAACCTGAAAAGATGTCCATTTTAAAGGCTTATCAATTAATAAAAGTTTCCCGTTTTTAAAGTCTTCCCCACTCATTATGAACTAATTTATGACAATAAAATAGCTAATAGACCAGCTAGTGCGCAGTATATTGCAAAATATTTTAGTTGACTGTTTTTAACTAATTTAATCATCCAAGTACATGCAAATACACCTGAAATAAATGCTGATAAGAATCCAATAAAAATATTTGAAAATTCAGAACTGTCGTAGATCAATTCGCCACTAAAGACATCTTTAATTATTTTACCAAAAATTAATGGAATTACCATTAAAAATGAAAATCTAGCTGCTTTAGTTTTATCAATCCCTAGCAACACAGCAGTTGAAATTGTTGCTCCAGATCTTGAGATTCCCGGGAGTATAGCAATAGCTTGGGAGATTCCTATAATTATAGAGTTTTTGTATTGAACATTTTTATTGGTTTTTTTAGCACGGTCTGCAAGAACAAGAAGTAATGATGTAACAATTAGCATGATACCCACTAAAATAATTTCACCTGAAAAAAGTCTTTCAAGCTGAACCTCAAAAATAAGTCCAATTAAAATTGCTGGGATCATTGAAAATAAGATTTTTATTATAAATTTAGTGTTATGATTCCAGTCAAATTTCAATAAGTCGGAAAAAATTTCAAAAATATCTTTTCTGAACACAACTATAGTACTTAATGCAGTAGCGAAATGAAGTACTACTGTAAAAATCATACTGTCTTTTGGTATTGATTTGTTTCCCAGTAATGCCTTACCAATTTCTAAGTGTCCACTTGAAGATACTGGTAAAAATTCTGTTAGTCCTTGGATAATTCCAAGAATGAAACTATCTAAACTATCCATTTATTTTTTTGGATTAAGTAAAATTGCATAAACTTCTATAACGAAGCCCACTAGAATAAGTGTTGGTGCTACCCTAATTCTTTTTGTGCTAAAAATGGCATCATTAAACACATTCGGGTCATCAGACCCTCCACCTGACATAATAATAAACCCCACGCTTATAAATAATAGGCCTAAAAACATCCACTGGTAATTTTTTTTACTAAAAAGATTTTTTTGTTTTCTAGCCTGTTTTCTCTTTTTTTCTCCCATGCTGATTGATTCACAGAGTATAACTTAATATTTCTTATTTAGTTAATTAAAAATAAAGTTGGTCTGTTTTTAAGTTTAGAAATCTTTGAGTTGCAAAATATGTGCTTATCCAAGTTATGAAAATTCCAACAATAAAAATAGTTATGAATACCATTCCAAGAACTAATGGTTGTTGAGTTAGCTTCAATTCAGGGAATGATAAATTTATATAATAAAGTAATATTAAATTAGCTGCTATTGCTAGCAAAGCACCTAAAGCACCAAGGCGTATGTTATTAAATATAAATGGTCTACGAATAAATTTTTTAGTAGCACCTACCATTTGCATTGTCTTTATTGAAAACCGTTTTGAATACAGTGCTAGCCTAATAGAACTATTAATTAGTAAAACAACAATAAGTGTAAAAATTCCACAAATAATTAAAATCCAAAAGCTCAAGCGCTGCATATTTTTATTCATTAATGAAACCAAATCTCTATCATATTTTACATCTTCCACAAAACTTTTCTCAAGTGCTTTTTTAGAAATACTGTCAAGTCTTTTAGCAGTTACATAATCCGCGAAAAGATTAATCTCCAAAGAGTTCATTAGAGGGTTGAAACCAATTTCATCTAAAAAATCTTCTCCATACTCTGATTTCATGAAATCAGCTGCTACGTCTTTTGATATATATTGTGTTTGTTTTACGTATTCAGCTAGTTTTAAACTATTTTTTAATTGATTTATTTCTATAGGTTTTGTAGAATCTTCTAAGTAAATAGTCAGAATTACTTTTTCTTTAAATTCATTTGAAATTAGTTTAGTATTGACAACTAAAATACCAAGGGCGCCTAGTAAGAATAAAACCAAGGAAATACTTAGCACTACAGAAAAATAAGACGATATTAGACGGCGTTTTTGATGTTTTTCGAATGATGAGCCCATATATGATATCTAGCTTTTGTAAAAATATAAAACTTCCTTAAATAAAATGTAAATTTGTAATCAATAAAGTAGGAATTATGAAGTACAATTTCAAGGAAATTGAAACTAAGTGGCAAAAATATTGGGTGCAAAATAACACTTTCAAAGCTAATAACTCTTCTACTAAGCCCAAATATTATATATTAGATATGTTCCCCTATCCAAGTGGCGCTGGACTTCATGTAGGTCATCCATTGGGATATATAGCTTCAGATATTTATGCACGTTACAAGCGCCATAAGGGATTTAATGTGCTCCATCCACAAGGTTACGATAGTTTTGGACTTCCAGCTGAGCAATACGCTATTGAAACTGGCCAGCATCCAGCTATAACTACAGAAATAAATATCAAAACTTACAGGCGTCAATTAGATCAAATGGGATTTTCCCTGGACTGGAATCGAGAAGTTAGAACTTCTTCTCCCGATTATTATAAATGGACCCAATGGATTTTTGTTCAGTTGTTTGAATCCTGGTATGACAGGCTAGAAAATAAAGCTAAACCTATTTCTGAACTTATTGGATTATTTTTAAATGATGGTAATAAAAGTATAAATGCAGCATGTGACGAAGATGTAGAGTTTTTTTCTGCAAAGGATTGGAAGCTTTTTTCTAAAACAAAGCAAAACGAAATATTATTAAAATATCGACTCACATACCTAGCGGAATCAGAGGTTAATTGGTGTCCCAAGATGGGAACTGTTTTGGCTAATGATGAAATTGTTAATGGGGTCTCCGAGCGTGGAGGCTATCCAGTTGTAAGAAAAAAAATGACTCAGTGGAGTATGCGTATCTCAGCTTATGCAGACCGCTTGCTTTCTGGTTTAGAAAATATTGATTGGAGTGATGCTATAAAAGAAAGTCAAAGAAATTGGATTGGAAAATCTGTTGGTGCTTTAGTCACATTTAATATTAAAGGTCACGATACAAGTATTGAAGTTTTCACGACTCGGCCTGATACTATTTTTGGAGTTTCTTTCATGACCCTAGCGCCTGAACACCCCTTAGTTGAAATCATTACTATAGAGTCGCAAAAAGCGGCTGTTGCAGCTTATGTTTTAGCTACCTCTAGGCGCAGTGAAAGGGAGCGTATGGCGGATGTTAAAATGATCACAGGAGTATTTACGGGTGCCTATGTAGAACACCCTTTCACTAAACAACTTATTCCTATATGGATTGGGGATTATGTATTGTCAGGATACGGCACAGGTGCTGTTATGGCGGTACCTTGTGGCGATCAACGAGATTATGATTTTGCTAAGCATTTTAAAATTCCGATTCCCAATATATTCAAGAATGTTGATATATCAGAATCAGCCTTTACTAATAAATTAAAAACAGTTATTGTTAATAGTAATTTTTTAAATGAATTAGATTTTAAATCCGCTACAAAATCAGTAATTGAGGCCTTGGAAGATTTAGGTCAAGGAGTTCGGAAAATAAATTACCGACTTCGTGATGCCGTTTTTTCTAGGCAACGTTATTGGGGTGAACCTTTTCCTGTTTACTATGTGGAAGGTATGCCTCATATGATAGCATTAGAACATTTACCAATAACATTGCCGGAGGTTGAAAAATACTTACCAACTGAAGCTGGTGATCCTCCTTTGGGACGAGCAGAAGTTTGGGCTTGGGATACGCAAAACAATTTGGTAGTCAGTAATTCTGAAATTAATCATAAGACGGTTTTTCCTTTGGAGCTCAATACTATGCCCGGTTGGGCAGGAAGCTCTTGGTATTTTAACCGTTATATGGATTCAAAAAATAGTGAAGAGTTCGCAAGTCAAAAAGCACTTAATTATTGGGAACAAGTAGATTTATATATTGGCGGTAGTGAACACGCTACAGGACATTTATTATATGCCCGTTTTTGGCAAAAATTTCTATATGATAGAGGTTATTTGCCAGTTGACGAATTTGCAAAAAAGCTCATCAATCAAGGTATGATTTTAGGTACTAGTGCTTTTGCTGCTCGAATTGAAGGAACTAACTCATTTATATCTCTAGATCAAATTAAAGACGAAAATATTGAATTTATACATGTAGATATCACTTTTATTAATCCTTCTGACGAAATGGATATTTCTGCCTTTAAAGCCTGGCGTAAAGAGTTTGATTCTGCAGAATTTAAATATTCAGATGATGGAAGTTTCAAAGTGAAGCGCGAAGCAGAAAAAATGTCTAAATCTAAATATAATGTTGTTAATCCTGACACGATATGTGAAGATTATGGTGCTGATGCTCTGCGTCTTTACGAAATGTTTTTGGGCCCTTTAGAGCAGTACAAACCTTGGAATACCGCCGGTATTACAGGCGTTTTTAGTTTCCTAAAAAAATTATGGAAGCTATATATCAATGAATCAGTTCTCATAGTATCAGAAGAGGTGCCGTCAAAAGAAGCGCTTAAGATTCTCCACAAAACCATTAAAAAAGTGACGGAAGACATCGAACAATTTTCTTTCAATACTTCTGTTTCTAATTTTATGATTGCGGTTAATGAATTAAGCGCCCAAAAATGTAAAAGCCGTTCTATTTTAGAGCCTCTTTTAGTTTTAATTTCACCTTATGCACCTCATATTGCTGAAGAATTGTGGTCAAAACTAGGTCACGATACTTCTATATCTAGGGTTGAATTTCCTATTTTTGAACCTGAATATTTGGTTGAAAGCACGAAGAATTATCCAATTTCGTTTAATGGAAAAATGCGTTTTACTTTAGAATTGCCCTTGAATTTAAGTAAAGAAGAGATTGAAAATAGAGTGCTTGGAAATAAAAAAACAATTTCTCAACTTGAAGGGGTAACTCCAAAAAAAGTCATTGTAGTTCCAGGAAAAATCGTAAATATTGTTGGTTGAAATTGATTACATAGAAGGCATTGGATTATTAGCTGCTGCATTGACGACTTATTCTTTTTTCCCCCAAGTTTATAAAACTTGGAAATCCAAGGATGTTTCTTCTTTTTCTTTGACTACCTTCTCCTTATTTTTTTTTGGTATAGTATGTTGGTTAGTTTACGGTATTTATATGCAGAGTTTGTCCATGATTCTAGCTAATACTATCACAATGGTTTTAGCCTTTATTATTTTAATATTTATCTTGAAGTTTCGTAAATAATAAGTTTATATTTTTATAATTAAGTTAATTTTAAGTTGTTAAGCTGTTAAATTCATAATTATAATGAATCTCAAGTTTTTAATTTGGATTTTTTATTATTTAGTTTAATTTTAAAATATTTAAAATTTGAAATAAGATATGAAAATTGGAGTTCCAAAAGAAATAAAAAATAATGAAAATCGGGTAGGAGTGACACCTGCTGGAGTGTTTGAACTAATTAAGGTTGGCCATTCTGTCTATATCCAAGAAAATGCGGGTTTTGGTAGTGGTTTTACAGATACAGATTATAAAGTTGTTGGAGCTAATATTTTAAGTTCTATTGAAGAGGTTTATGCAATATGTGATATGATTGTTAAAGTCAAAGAGCCAATAGAAGATGAATATGCTTTGATAAAGCCAAAACAAGTGATATTTACTTATTTTCATTTTGCCTCAAGTGAAGTATTGACAAAAGCAATGATTAAAAGCAATGCTATTTGCATAGCTTATGAGACAGTTGAAGACGAAGATGGTTCATTACCACTTCTAATACCGATGTCTGAAGTAGCAGGAAGAATGGCTGTTCAGCAAGGCGCTAAATATTTAGAAAAGCCAATTAAAGGTCGAGGAGTCTTACTTGGGGGTGTCCCTGGTGTACCACCGGGGAAAGTGCTAGTATTGGGTGCTGGTACTGTTGGAATACAAGCAGCTAAAATGGCAGCAGGATTAGGAGCGCATGTTACAATTATGGACGTCAATATGAATCAGTTGCGTTATGTAAATGATGTCATGCCTAATCATGTGGTTACTGAATTTTCAAGTGCCTATAATATCAAACAAAGGATAAAAAACCATGATTTAATAATTGGAGGAGTTTTGTTAAAAGGAGCTAAAGCCCCAAAATTAATTACAAAGGATATGCTTAAGCTTATGCGACCCGGCACAGTATTAATTGATGTTGCGGTTGATCAAGGTGGGTGTATTGAAACCACAAGACCTACCACTCACGAAGATCCAATATTTATTATTGATGATATTGTACATTATTGTGTTGCCAATATGCCTGGTGCAGTTCCTTATACTTCAACTTTAGCTTTAACAAATGTTACTCTGCCTTATGTTCTTAAATTAGCCAATAATGGTTGGGAAATTGCTTGTGAACAAGATAAAACTTTAGGTAAAGGTTTGAATATTTTAAATGGTAAGGTCGTTTATCCTGAGATTATTAAAGCTTTTGGTTGGAATATCTAACTTTTATGGATTTTAAGCTGACAAAATTTCATTTTTTAATTATTGGCTTTATTTTTGATTAATTTATTTACATAAAATAAAAATTATGAGTGGTTACTATTTATTACTTGCAATAATAACTTTATTTAGTTGGACTGTTAGTTCAACTTTAAAACGCAAGTTTGCCAAATATTCAAAAACAATTTTAAGCAACGGTATGTCAGGCTCCGAAATTGCAGAAAAGATGTTATCTGATCATGGAATTTCAGATGTAAAGGTTGTTTGTATAAAAGGTCAGTTGACCGATCATTATAATCCTAAAAATCGAACTATCAATTTGAGTGAAGCAGTTTACAATGAGCGTAATGCTGCTGCGGCTGCGGTCGCTTCTCATGAATGTGGTCACGCTGTTCAACACGCTAAAGCATATAGTTGGTTGCAAATGCGATCCGCTATGGTGCCTGTAGTTAGTATCGCTTCTAAATTCTCAACCATAGTTATTTTTTCAGGAATTTTTTTGGGTTTTGGTGCTGGATTGGGCATGGGTTATTTAGTTGTTGTTGCAGGTTTTTTGATGATGGGCATTGCAACTCTTTTTAGCTTTGTTACTCTTCCTGTAGAATACGACGCGAGTAATCGGGCATTAGCTTGGTTAAAGAGTAGACATATCGTCTCACGCAACGAATATAAAGATGCCGAAGACGCTTTACGATGGGCAGCTCGTACTTATTTAGTAGCAGCACTTGGAGCCTTAGCGACTCTTTTATATTGGGCGTTACAAATTTTTGGCAGACGTTAAATTTTAATTTGCCTGTCTATTTGTTGGTCCAAAGAAATAAAAGTCTCAGTTCTAGATACTCCAGAAATACCTTGAATGTTCTTATTTAAAACACTCATTAAGTGCTCATTGTCTTTACATAAAACTTTTATAAGAATACTCCAGTCACCTGTCGTGTAGTGGCATTCCAAAACTTCAGGAATCCGTTTTAGCTGTCTAACTGCATCACTATTGTTTTTTGCTTTTTCTAAGAAAACACCAACAAATGCCATAGTTTTATACCCCATGGCTTTTGGGTTGATTACAAATTTTGAACCTGAAAGAAGACCAGATTTTTCTAATTTTCGGAGTCTTTGGTGAATTGCAGCTCCGGATATTCCAACGTTACGGGATATTTCAAGAACAGGAGTTCTTGCATCCTTCATTAGTGAACGAAGTATTATTTTATCGATTCCGTCTATAGTTATATTTGACATTTTAGTCTATTTTAAAGTAAAAATAATTATTTTAGACATAAAAAATTACAATTTATAACCAAATTATACATTTAGGCTATTATATCCTAAGTATTTTACGTTTTTTTCATTAAATATTATTCCAAAATCTTCTAATTCTTGTAAAATCGGTTTATATATAGATTTTTCAATAGGTATTTTTACACCTTTTAGTTTAATTTCATTATTTAACACTTTTAAAGTTGCAATTGCCACAGGTAATCCTACAGTTTTTGCCATTGCCGTATATGTTTGATTCTCCCCTTTACAAACCATTGTAGCATCTATTTGGTATTTTTTGCCACCTTTTTCATATCCAAATTTATGGTACATTACAATCATGTCTTTATCTTCATTGCTTAATGTCCATTTGTTCAACAATATTTTCTGTAAAATTTGAGCAGGAGTGGCATTCTTAATTCCTATCTTTTTTTCCGAATTGAAAATATCTAGCTCTTCAAGTTTATCCCAAAGTATATCATCCTGGTCTATTTTAAGCTGATGTCTTAGCTTTAGTTCAACAGAGTCAGAAGGGCTGTAGGGTAAAAATGAATTGATAAAATCTCTGTTGCTCATTATTTCGCTACCCTCTATTGTATAACTATCGTCAGTCATACCTAATTTTACAAAAATTTGCCAAGCCTTCCCAAAACCAACACGACGTATAGTTCCGCGGTACAGTGTTTCAATTTTTTCTAAACCATAAACACTTTGATATTTTAAAGAATCTCGATTTGCATAGGCTTCAAAACGACCATAGCCTTCAACTTCTAAAAATTCTGTTCTTCGAAACAATCGATTATAAGGGATATATTTAAATTTTTTCTCCTGGATAAATTTTGCGGCACCCCCTTGACCAGCAATAACAACATTCCTAGGGTTCCATGTGAATTTATACTGCCACAAATTATCATCACTTTCAGGAGCAACTAATCCACCTGTAAATGACTCAAATAGAATCATTTTACCTCCATTAGATTTAATTCGATCAATCACTTGCATTGCGCTCATATGATCAATACCTGGATCTACACCAATTTCATTAATAAACAAAAGACCTTTTTTTTCTACATTTTTATTAAGCTTCTGCATTTCTTTACTGACATATGAAGCTGTAATCATATTTTTCCCAAATTTCAAACAATCTTTAGCAGCTTCAATATGAAATCTAGCAGGCAACATTGAAACTACAATATCTGCTTTTTGTATTTCATCAGCACGTTGCTTAATATTGAAAATATCAAAATCAAAAGCACTACCATTTGGATGTCCATTAATGAGTTTTAAAGCAGCTGATTTGTTTTTATCTCCAAGCCGAACTTTTAGATGTTCAGAGTTAGATTTATCAAGAAGGTATTTTATAAGTGAAGCTGTAGATTTTCCTGCTCCAATAATCAAAATAGTTCGCATCTTATATTATCAATTCTTACATTTGTTTGTAAGTTAATAAAATGAATTACTAAATTATGAAAATGAAAAAGAAAATATTTTTGTTTGCTACAATCATTGGCCTATTTGCTGTTATTTTAGGTGCATTTTCGGCTCATAGCTTACGCCCATTGTTAAATAAGTCATCTCTAGAAAGTTTTCAGACTGGGGTACAATACCAAATTTATCACTCTTTTTTTCTTTTTTTTTTAGGTCTAATTCCTTTTTTGGATAAAAAAGAAAAAAAATATATTTTGATTTTAACTCTTACAGGGATATTTTTATTTTGTGTGTCAATCTACTTATTAGCTACCAACTCTCAAACTTCAATTGATTTTAGTTTTATTGGACCTATTACACCCATTGGAGGTTTGATATTAATCTTGGCATGGAGCCTTTTATTTTTTTACATTCTTAAGAAAAAAAATTATGATAATAATGGCAGTTAATCACTCATATTTTTAAACTTTTAAAGTTAAAATTAAAAGTGTAATTTTAAGCTTCATAAAAAGTTCATGCGGTACGCACTCATTTTATTTTTAATATCATTTTGCTCTTGTCAATTCTTTCAAAAGAAAAGATTAGATTCTAAATCAATATTAAAAAATGAATTACATTCTTTTAAATGGGATGAGCTTGATCAATATCCAAGTTTTGAAATTTGTGATGAAGGGGTTGATTTTAAAACAAATAAACAATGTTTCGAAAGTACAATAACGTCACATATTAATAATAAACTAAAAGAAATTGAAGACATTATTTTAATGTCGTCAAAAGACACGTTTTTGCTAGAATTATTGGTAACAAAAACAGGAAAAATTTCAGTTAAAAATTTGAAAAGTAATCTTGTTAGTGATTCAACAACTAGCCTGCTCAAGTACAGTTTAAATGAGAGCTTTCACAAGCTGCCAAATCTATATCCCCCAATAAAACGAAGTCAACATGTACAAGCTTTATTTCAACTCCCCATCATTATAAAAACTGATTAATGAAAACTGAAAAAATAATTTTGGGTATTGATCCTGGAACCACTATTATGGGTTTTGGATTAATTAAGATAGAAGGGAAATCTATGAAATTTTTACAATTAAATGAGTTGCAGCTTAAAAAGTATAATGACCATTATTTAAAACTAAAATTAATTTTTGAAAGGACTATAGAATTAATAGATACATTTAAGCCTGATGAAATAGCTATTGAAGCTCCGTTTTTTGGAAAAAATGTTCAAAGTATGCTCAAGCTTGGGCGTGCTCAAGGGGTGGCAATGGCTGCTGGCCTTTCCAGGGAAATTCCTATTACAGAATATTCTCCTAAAAAAATTAAAATGTCAATTACAGGGAACGGTAATGCAAGTAAAGAACAAGTTGCAAAAATGCTGCAGAGTTTATTAAAATTAAAAGAATTACCTAAAAATTTAGATTCAACAGACGGTCTTGCCGCTGCTGTTTGTCACTTCTACAATGCTGGAAAGATCAACGCTGGGAAAAGTTATTCAGGTTGGAGTTCCTTTGTAAAGCAAAATAATAACAGAGTTAAAAAATAATTTTAAACTTGGCAGGACTTTACATACATATCCCATTTTGCAAAAAAGCTTGTTATTATTGTAATTTCCATTTCTCTACATCATATAAAAGTAGACTAGCAGTTCTAAAGTCGATTTGTTTAGAAATCGAAATGAGAGCAAATGAGTTGAAATCTGAGCCTATCAAATCTATTTATCTTGGAGGTGGAACTCCGTCAATATTAACCGATGATGAATTAGGAGCAATTTTTAAATTGATTAAGGCAAATTATCAAGTTCTGCCTTCTGCGGAAATTACATTGGAAGCCAA
>CEVX01049707.1_pt1 | contig 16945 bp, 14 predicted proteins | sample 356561 | NCBI WGS metagenome assembly CEVX01 (sample SAMEA2623886, study PRJEB7988) | marine metagenome | biome: marine biome (ENVO:00000447); feature: surface water layer (ENVO:00002042); material: "saline water (ENVO:00002010), including plankton (ENVO:xxxxxxxx)" | depth 5 m | reverse complement strand
TCCTAGGCTTCAACTCCTTTGATTCAAAACTTACCGAGCCGGTCTTTTCAGAAGGAACAAACGGGTTTATCGCAGGAGTTGCTTTTTTATATATATCCTATGCAGGGGTAACAAAAATTGCCGCAATCGCAGGAGAGATTAAAAACCCAGCAAAAAACCTTCCTTTAACAATGATTATATCGTTGTTCTTAATTACAACGATATACTGCCTGGTTGCTTTAGCTCTTGTTGGTAATGTAGAAGCCTCGGTGCTGGCAACAGACATAAAACCAATTCACACCTTATTCCAAACCTTAGGTGGAGACACATTTGGTTTAATAGCCGGAGTTGTGGGGGCTCTAACACTTATGTCTATGGCAAACTCAGGAGTGCTGGCATCCTCCAGATTTCCATTTGCCATGTCTAAAGACGGCTTGTTACCAAGCTATTTGGCAGGTATTAACTCAAGGTTTATGACGCCTGTTTCAGCAATTCTTACGACATCAATACTTATTGCTTTAGCTATCATCTTTTTGGATGTTGTCAAGATTGCTAAACTCGCAAGTGCATTTAAGGTTTTGATGTTCATTTTCAACGAGCTTACGGTTATAGTTTTAAGGGAAACTAATGCGCAATGGTATAAACCAACTTTTAAGTCACCAATGTATCCGTATGTTCAGATTTTTGGAATTTTAAGCGGGATAGTACTTCTCGCATTCTTAGGGGTCATGCCTGTTGTTTCGGTTATTGGGGTTGTTATACTAGGCTTTTTGATCTTTTTAGTATACGGCAGCAAATCAGACAGAAGTGGAGTCGCCTCAAGCTATGGAATACTTTCTTTCTTTTTTAAAGATGCTTCAAAAATTAGAGAATATGCAGACGAAACAGACGCAGGTGTAGATGCGATCTCCACAAGCGCAGAGGTTGTTGTGCCCTTGCTGGGAGACGAGACGTCTCCGGAAACCTTGGTTGAAATGGCAGCAGCATTAAAAAGCACGAATGAGGTTCAGGCTTTTGATATAACAGAGGTTCCAAACCAAACAGACTCATCAGTATTTATGGAAGACTCTCCAGAGTCTACATCTTTAAAAAGAAGAATAAAACGGCTTGCCGGCTCAAAAGACCTTTTACTAGGTTTCGAGGCGGTGGTGACCTACGAGCTTTCCCAAACAATTAATAGGCTTAGCTCTCAAGACAGCTGTGAATGGCTGGTCATGGGTTGGGGGGCAAGACCCAACTCAGGAATATTTATAAGCAACCCAATCGGATGGCTGCTTGCCAACATCAACTCAAATCTAGCCTTGTTTAAAGACAATGGGGTTAGGTATATTGCAAAAGTAGTTTTAGCTCTTAGACCCGGCAGAAAGGACAAAAACTTTATTGGAATAGCAAACAATATTTGTAAGCATTACGGGGCAACACTTACTTTGCTTCATGTTGTCCCGGAAAGCACCACAACAACAGAAACTGTTAAACACAGGTCAGAAGAAAAGCTTAAGCAATCAAAAGTTTCAGCTAGTGTCGAAATCGTTAAAAGCGACAAGCCTGTTGATACGATTTCAGAAATTTCTGCTAGCTATGATTTGTTAATTCTTGGAACACCAGAAAAAGACAACTGGATTAAAGTCTTATTTGGAGGAGGAAAAGACAAATTTACCGAGAAAGCAGCCTGTTCTGTTTTAAGAATCACCCTCAAAGACTAACAAACTAATCATTTAGCTTTAAAACAGCCATAAATGCTTCTTGAGGAATTTCAACACTTCCGACCTGGCGCATTCTCTTTTTACCCTTTTTCTGATTTTCTAAAAGCTTTCTTTTTCTTGTGATATCTCCACCATAACACTTTGCGGTTACATCTTTCCTTACAGCCTTGATTGTTTCTCTAGCGATAATTTTGGTTCCAATAGCAGCTTGAATAGGAACATCAAATTGCTGCCTAGGAATCAATTCTTTAAGTTTCTCACAGATTTTTTTACCCATTCTATAGGCGTTGTCGGTGTGAATAAGAGCTGACAAAGCGTCAATGGGTTTTCCATTAAGAAGGATATCAACCCTAACAAGTTTAGATTGTTGGAGCCCTAAAGGAGAATAATCAAAAGAAGCATATCCTTTAGAAACAGTTTTTAGCCGATCATAAAAATCAAAAACTATTTCTGCCAAGGGCATGTCAAAAATTAGTTCAACCCTAGTTGTAGTTAAATAAGTTTGGCTTTTAATCACCCCTCTTTTTTCTATACACAAAGACATGACGTTGCCGATAAAATCTGACTTTGTAATAATCGAGGCTTTAATAAAAGGCTCTTCAACTCTGTCTAAAAATGAAGGGTCTGGCAAATCTGAAGGGTTGTTTACAAGGATAATATTGTCTGGTTGTTTTTTGGAGTAAGCATGATAAGAAACATTTGGAACAGTGGTAATTACAGTCATTCCAAACTCTCTTTCAAGCCTTTCTTGTACAATTTCCATATGAAGCATCCCAAGAAACCCACACCTAAAACCAAATCCAAGGGCAGCAGAGCTTTCTGGAACAAACACAAGCGAGGCATCATTTAGTTGTAGTTTTTCCATTGCCCCTCGTAGCTCCTCATAGTCTTCTGTATCAACAGGGTAAATGCCCGCAAAAACCATTGGCTTGACATCCTCAAAACCAGAAATTGCCCCCTCAGTTGGCTTTTCGAAATCTGTTATTGTGTCACCTACTTTAACTTCCTTAGCCTCCTTAATTCCAGTGATTAAATACCCAACATCTCCGGCAAATATTTCTTGTTTTGGGCTTTGCTTTAAATTAAGCGTTCCTACTTCATCAGCATTATAAGCTTTGTTGGTGGCTAAAAATTTTATTTTTTGATTCTTTTTAATTGAACCATCAATTACCCTAAAGTAAGTTTCAATTCCTCTAAAAGGATTGTAAACAGAATCAAAAATTAAAGCCTGTAATGGCTTTGAGGCATCTCCACTTGGACAAGGTACACGATCAAGAATGGCTTCAAGAATATTTTCAATTCCAAGGCCTGTTTTTGCGCTTGCTGGAATAACTTCTTCAGCATTGCAGCCAAGTAGGTCAACGATATCGTCTGTTACCTCTTGTGGGTTAGCACTTGGTAAATCTACTTTGTTTAATACAGGAATAATTTCAAGGTCATTTTCTAGAGCAAGATATAGGTTAGAAATTGTTTGAGCTTGTATGCTCTGCGCAGCATCTACAACAAGCAGCGCACCCTCGCAAGCTGCAATTGACCTCGAAACTTCATATGAAAAATCAACATGCCCAGGTGTGTCAATAAGATTTAACACAAAACCCTCTCCATTGTGGTTGTAATTCATTTGGATTGCATGGGACTTTATTGTAATGCCCCTTTCTCTCTCGAGATCCATGTCATCTAAAAGCTGATCCTGTTTTTCACGATCTGTAATTGCACCCGTAAATTCCAAAAGTCTATCAGCAAGGGTGCTTTTACCGTGATCAATATGGGCGATAATACAAAAATTTCTAATGTTTTTCATCAGCTAATACGAGAGAACAAAAATAAGTAAAAATTATCGTTAAAGGACTATATAAAAGACTTGGTTATCTTTGCACAAAGAAAGAGTTCAACTTGGCTAAAATAGGAGATATTGAATTAGGAGACTTTCCTTTGTTGCTTGCACCAATGGAAGATGTAAGCGATCCACCATTCAGGGCACTCTGTAAAGAGAATGGGGCTGATGTAGTTTACACAGAGTTTATTTCGTCTGAAGGGTTGATTAGGGATGCAGTAAAAAGTGTCATAAAGCTTGATATATACGAAAAAGAAAGACCTGTAGGAATACAAATTTTTGGCGCAAATTTAGACACAATGCTTCAGGCGGTTGACATAGTCGAAAAATCCAACCCTGATGTTATCGACATAAACTATGGCTGTCCCGTAAAAAAAGTAGTTTCTAAAGGCGCTGGTGCAGGAATTTTGAAAGACCTATGTTTAATGGAAAGCCTTACAAAGGCAATTGTTGAGAGAACAAGTCTCCCTGTAACGGTTAAGACAAGACTGGGGTGGGACCACGACTCGATAAAAATTGTGGAGGTCGCAGAGAGACTACAGGACGTTGGTTGTAAAGCTATTGCAATTCACGGAAGAACAAGAGCTCAAATGTATAAAGGAGATGCGGACTGGAGCTACATAGAAAAAGTGAAAAACAACCCTAGAATGCATATTCCAGTCTTTGCAAATGGTGATATAAACACACCTGAAAGAGCAATGTATGTCAGAGATGAGCTTGGTTTAGATGGAGCAATGATAGGGCGAGCTTCAATAGGAAATCCGTGGTTTTTTAATGAGGTTAAACACTACCTTGAAACAGGCCTGCATAAAGAACCTGCTTCTATAAAAGAAAGAGCTGCTGTTGCAAAACGTCACTTAGAAATGTCTGTTTCATGGAAGGGTGAAAGGCTGGGTGTTTATGAAACAAGAAGGCATTATTCAAATTATTTTAAGGGAATAGAAAACTTTAAGCCTTACAGACAAAAACTTGTAACAACCGAGACTTCAGGTGAACTGTATGAGATTCTTGATTCTATTTCTGAGAAATTTGCTCAATATTCTTTTTAACATAAAAAGAAACGAAGGTCGAGGCAACACAACCTAAAACACACACCGTAAACAGGACTGTTAAAAAGTTTTGAAGCTCGAACACAACAGGATACGCTAAAGAAGGGGTAATCATAAACAAAGCAAAAGTTTGCTGTAAGAAAATCAGTAAAACACCGATTACAAGTCCAATAATACTGCCAACAACCGAAATTAATCCGCCTTGATAAAAGAAAATTTTACTCACTTGCTTTTTTGTTAAGCCCAAAACTAAAAGTGTGTGGAGATTACCTTTTTTTTCTATAACCATCATCATCAAAGCACCAAACATATTAAATAAAGCAACAACAACTATTAATGAAAAAACCAAATAGATTGCCAACTGTTCAGTGTTAAGCATCTTATATATTGTTTTGTTCTGTTGCACCCTGGTTTCAATCAAAAACTGAGGCCCAAAAAAAGAAGAAAACTCTTCAGCAGAAAAACTATTTTGATATATCTCAATTGAACCCACATTTTTTGGACCCACATCAAAAAGATTTTTAACAAGACCAATATCTGCAAAAACAAGACTGTTATTTAATTCCTCGTTAAGAGTAAAAATTCCAGAAGCCATAACATTTATAGACTTTAAAACATCCCTTTTCGAAAATATCTGACCCTTGCCAGCCCTTGGAGCATAAAGCTTAATTGGGTTTACCGCATCAAAAGTGCTAATACCAAGATCATAAGCGGCGCCCAAACCAACAACAATTTCATTTCTTTCTAAATTAAACCAACGACCCTGATAAACCATTGAGTCAACACTTGTTTTAGGAAATTCTTGATCAACACCAAGAATAGTTACAACCCTAGTATTTTCATTCATTGAAAAGAGAGCCTTGTCTTCATATGTCAAACCATATGAAAGACCTTTATTTTCCAAAAAAGATCTTATTTCATCTGTAAACTCAAAAGACTTTCCCTTAACCGAGGTGATTTTTAACTCTGGTGAAACAAAGGAAATAAACTCAAGACTATAATCTCTCAGGCCACTAAAACCAGACAACACCACAAACATTGCAGCAGAACTGACAATTACACCAAGAATTGCGAGAATTGACATATAGTTAATAGCAGTATTCTTGCTTTTTGTAAAAAAGTATCTAATTGATATGTGCTTGGAAATACTCAAAAACTATTTTCTTAAGGGGTTATCAAGACCTTTTAAAGAGTCTTCAATCTTTTCAATATAGTCAAGTGAATCATCAAGAAAAAATAATAGCTCAGGTACTTTTCTAAGTTGTTTTTTTGCTTTTTGAGCAATCTCATGCCTTATTCTAGGCGACATTTTCAACACTTCATCCAAGATTTGTTTGGACATCTCGGATGGAAAGATGCTTAAAAAAACTTTTGCCAGCGAAAAATCTACAGTAACTGAAACCTTAGTCACAGACAAAAGAATTCCGTAATTTCCTTCTTTCTTAATCTTAGTTTGTAAAATTTCAGCAACATCCTTTTGAAGCAGTTTCGAAACCTTTTTTTGTCTAGTTGTTTCCATTTGATAAAATTAGAACATTTAGCTCGTTTAACTAAACAAATATAAAATTAAACTAAATTTGTATTGTGATTAAGAAAATTGAGCATATTGGAATTGCAGTTAAGGACCTAAAAAAATCTGAAGAACTGTTTAAAAAACTTTTAGGTGAAAAACCATACAAAACGGAGGAGGTTAAGTCTGAAGGTGTTGTCACTTCTTTTTTTAAAGTAGCAGATCAAAAAGTAGAATTGCTTCACGCTGCTTCTGAAGATTCATCTATTTCAAAGTTCATCGAAAAACGCAATGAAGGCATACATCATTTAGCATTTCATGTAGACAACGTAGAAAAAGAAGTAGAAAGGCTTCAGGGCTTAGGCTTTGAATTTATTTCACCTATTCCAAAAAAAGGAGCAGATAATAAGATGATTGTCTTCCTGCACCCAAGAACAACTAATGGGGTTCTTATTGAGCTCTGTGAAGAAGTTTAAGATGTTTTGTCATTAACAAAACATTCGTTAATATTGCACACTATTTGGTCCTATAGCTCAGTTGGTTAGAGTAGATGACTCATAATCATTTGGTCCCTGGTTCGAGCCCAGGTGGGACCACCATCTAAAGCCCCTCGAAATGAGGGGTTTTTTGTTTAGAATGACTAAATTTAATCAATGAATTTTATAGAAAAATACAAGCTCCTAACCATTTATGTCATGAGCTTTATGTATGTTTTTATTGGAATTAAACACTTCACAAATCCACAATATTTTTTAGATATTGTGCCGCCCCAACTACCTTCTAAATTATTTCTGGTATATTTCACAGGTATGATTGAAGTTGTTGGTGGAGCAGCAATTCTTACACCAAAAACCAGAAATGTGGGCGCCTACTTATTGATTTTTCTTCTATTATCTGTATTTCCTGCAAACATATATCTATATGTTTCAGAGACCCCTCAAAGCTTATTAGGAATTTCAAAAACGGATGCTTTAATTAGAATGCCGTTCCAAATACCCTTAATTTTGTTAGCTTTTTGGCACTCAAAAAAAAACCACCCTAAATGGGTGGCCTATCTTTCTTCGCTGGTCTTTCCGCCAACGATAATTTATTTTTTATCAATATAACTATTCAGGCCCATACCAATAGTTGTTTTTAGCATTAACATCAGGATATTCAAAATCGGGGTCTAATACAATCTTCTTAAAAGACTCTGTTGTTTCAACCAAAAACTTCCACGAGATATTGTTTCGCCATATATCAACAGGAAGCTCTTTTCTAATTTTCTTTTCGCTAGATGTAGTGATTTCTAATTTTACAGGCATAGGAATTTCTCTCATGTTTTTAATAGAAATATATGCTCCTTTAGTAGGATCACCGTCCACATATTCAACATCTGTTATTGCTTGATCAAGAACCCAATTGTTCAAAACCCAAGACCTCCAAAACCAGCCAAGATCTTCTCCAGACACATCTTCCATCGTTCTAAAAAAATCATTTGGTTCAGGGTGCTTAAACGCCCACCTGTGAATATATTCTTTAAAGGCATCATCAAATCTTTTTGCCCCAAGAACATTATCCCTCAATAGCCATAAAAACATTGCGGTTTTATAGTATTGAAGCCCTGTATTTCTTGGTCTTAAATTATCTGGAGCTGTAATCAGTGGCTCTAAATTCCGAGAACCAAATTGTAGTGCAGCCATATGCATATTTACCTTGCCTCCGTAATATTCACCATTGTTAAATTCTTTTGTGCTAATATTGTTTATAAAAGTATTAAAGCCTTCATCCATCCACCCATATAGCCTTTCGTTTGATCCGACAATCATTGGAAACCAGTTGTGGCCAAATTCATGATCTGTAACGCCCCATAATCTACCGCCTTTTGATTTGTAGCTACAAAAAGAAACTGCAGGATATTCAATTCCAGCAACATTGCTTGCAATGTTGATGGCTGTAGGGTAAGGATATTCAAACCATCTTTCTGAGTAGTGCTCAACAGATGCTTTTGTATATTCTGTAGACCTCTCCCATGCATTATCTCCATAACTTTCAATCGGATAAGCAGAAATTGCAATTGACTTTTTACCGCTTGGTAAATTAATCCTTGCAGCATCTAAAATAAAAGAAGAGGACGAAGCCCAAGCAATATCCCTAGTGTTTTCCATTTTAAACCTCCATGTGATCATGTCTCTTCCAACAGGTCTTGAATTGGGGTCATTTATCTCCTCAGGAGTTCTGATCATTACAGCTTCATCACTTCCCTCTGCTTGAGCCCATCTGTCAAGCTGGTCTAATGTGTAGGTTTCAAGAGGGTTAATAAGTTCACCTGAGCAAAGAACAATTTGATTAGAAGGTACAGTAATGCTTATGTTAAAATCCCCGTATTCTAAATAAAACTCTCCTTGACCAATATAAGGAAGGGTATTCCACCCATTTAAATCATCATAAACACACATTCTTGGATGAAATTGTGCAATAGAATAAATTTTTCCGTTTTGGGTCTCAACAATACCCATTCTGTCAGAACCATAATTTGGCGACAGAAATGAAAAGTCAATTTTTAAGGACACTTCATCACCATTAGGTTTTAGTTTTTGAGGAAGGTTTACTTTCATTCTTGTTCCGTAAACCTCATATTCAGCATCAACAATCGTTCTGTCTCTTCCCTTGCCGCTAATTACCTGAACAGCTGAAATTTTAAAACCACCATCCAGCTTTTGGCCTTTTGTTCCACTTCTACTGCCCCTGAGAGGAATAATAGCATTTCCTTTCGAATCATTTTTAAATGCGTTTTGATCTAAGTGAAGCCACAAGAAGTCCAGTTCGTCAGGGCTATTATTAGTATACTTTATAATTTCTTTGCCCATAATTATATCAGAAAGAGTATCAAGCTCTACATCAATAATATAATCTGCTCTATTTTGCCAATACTTATATCCTGGTTTTCCACTAGCAGATCTTATTTCAGTAGAAGGGCTAGAGTAAAAAGCTGTTTCAAAAGCTTTTACGTAATCATAGCTTGAATCGTTATTGGTTTGTGAATATCCAAAAACACTAATGAGGCAAAAAACAATTAAACATTTAAATAATCTTTTCATCATTGGGAAATTTTTGTTTAGGCTTAATCAATTCTTATGCCTTAATTTTTCTTTTTGATTTGAGTTGTTAAACAAAGCCCCCGCTTGATTAGGGCGAGGGCTTATATTAACTAAAAACTTGATTTAGTCCAGTACAATTGGAGCACCGGCCTCCTCCAAGATCTTTCCTACTTTTTCAACATTTTCAAAGTAGGCGTCCATTTCAGGTTTTACCCTCTTGAACATTTCTTTTGCACTATCAAAGCTTTGCATATGCAGTTGAGTTGGACCATATGAGTTGGGATACCAACCACCTCTTGCAGTTGACAACCTATCACTAATGGTTAAGAAGTCTTTTTCACCAATCTCTGCCTTTGCTTTACTTCCTCCAACTTTTCTCTCAAGCTTATTCATGGTCTCAGTTAATTCATAAAGAGACCTGCTAGCTTCAGGAATATTAATTGTGATTTGCATTAGCATTTTTTGATATGTTTTTACTCTAGCATTAGCTTTTTCAAACTTATGCTGATATGATGTGACAACCGTTGAAAATTCAGCTAAATCAGCATAATATTTATCATGCTTGTCTGACATTGGGTTAGACAAGCTTCCAGACCTAGTCTTTTCAACCTCTAACTCAACAGGACCAGCAAGATCACTTACTACACCATTAACTCTTTTCTTTAGAAATAAATCATACTTTCCAGGATCTACTTGAGTTGTTATTCCTCCTCCAGAGCCCCTCCAGCCTCTAGAGCTTCTCGATGAAGCTTTAACAGTCGTTGGAATAGAGCTTGTAAGATTCCAGTTAACTCTTGAAACACCTTTTCTTAATGGTCCAGAAATTTTAGAAACAATTTCACCAGCCTTATTTTTTACAACAAGTATAACTTGATTTTTCTGTTCTGCATTTTCCTTGTCTAATGTGTCCCAACCAGGGAATGGAATATCAGTATTTTTTTTAGCTCTTTCTGATTTTTTTCTTTTAGATTTCATAGACTCAGGAGCGTCTTTTACATAGTAAGTAATATTTGCTCCGTACTGAGGATTACTTGCGTAATATGTTTGTCCTCCGTCGCTACTTGTACCTCCAAATACCTGGTTGTATTGTAAAGCTTTTCTAGGCTCAAAAATCACACCTTCGTTTGAAAGGTTTTCCTCAGTCATATCTCTCAGCGGACTATAGTCGTCAAGAACATAAAAACTTCTACCAAAAGTAGCAAGCACTAAATCATTCTCTCTTTTCTGAATTGCTAAATCTCTTACAGGAATTGTAGGCAGTCCGTTAGAAAATTTATGCCAATTATCTCCTTGATTTAAACTTATATAAACCCCATATTCAGTTCCTAAAAACAGTAAGTTTGGATTAACATGGTCTTGAACAATTCTCCAAACAAGAGTTCCATCAGGCAACCCGTTTGTAATTGAAACCCATTTTTTGCCTCCGTTAGTTGTCTTAAAAACATATGGCTTGTAATCTCCAAACTTATGATTGTCTAAAAGCACATAAGCTGTTTCAGTGTTATGAAGATCAGCCTTAATATCGTTGACAAATGCACTTGAAGGAGTTTCTGGCAATTTATCAACAGTCATTTTAGTCCAGTTTTGACCGCCGTCTTTTGTGTATTGTATAATTCCATCGTCAGTTCCTGCGTAAATAATGTTTTCATCAATTCTAGATTCAGAAAGCGATGTGATTGTATTATACGTTGACATAGCATATACATCCCAAGCGTTGTCAAAACTTTGAACTCTACCCATAATTGGTAATGATAGTCTTTCTTCATCTTTGGTCAAATCCCCAGAAATGACCGCCCAGCTATCACCTCTGTTTTCAGATCTCCAAACTCTTTGAGTTCCAAAGTATAATCTTTTAGGGTCGTGATAACTAACTAAAATTGGTGAATCCCAGTTAAATCTTTCATAAGGCTCATCAATTCCTTCTTGAGGCCTAATACTAACAGCCTCTCTGTTTGTCATATCAATTCTGTTGATATATCCTTGCTGAGATTGAGCATATATAATATTTGGATTTCCAGGTTCTGTTGCTGGTTGGTGACCATCACCACCTAAAACTACATACCAGTGAGCATTTGAAATTCCACTGTATTCAAAAGTCCTTGAAGGCCCCCCTTGCGTATTATTATCTTGGGTACCCCCATAAACATTGTAAAAAGGCTCAGCATCATCAACCGCTAACTTGTAAAATTGAGTAAGAGGAAGGTTTCCAACAAACTTCCAGCTTGCAGAGTTATCAAAAGATTCGTAGACACCACCATCAGTACCTATCAACATATAATTAGGGTCGTTTGCTTTGAAAGTTAAAGAGTGATTGTCAGAATGCTTTTTTCTTTCAGTCATTGTGAAGAAATTTTTACCACCATCTTCAGAAACTAAAACCCTAACATTCATTAAATAAATCTTGTCAAATACGTGAGGCGAAGCCACAAGTTCTTGATAGTAGTGTGGGCCTGTACCACCAGAAACGGTATCAGACATTTTTTTCCAGCTTCCACCACTATTATCAGATCTATATACCGCACCTGCTCTTTTATCTAGCTCAACAGCAGCATATAATACATTTGGTTGCATTGGAGAAATAGCTAATCCTATTTTTCCTTTATTTGACTTAGGTAGTCCTTTATCAATTTTTGACCAATTGTTTCCTCCGTCAACACTTTTATAAAGTGAAGTTCCTGGACCACCACCAATAAGAGCAGCAACATTTCTGTGTTTTTGCCAGCTTGCAGCGTATAGTACATCAGGGTTTGTAGGATCAATTACTAGATCTGTAACACCGGTCCACTCATTAATATCTAAGGTATTCTTCCAGGTCTTACCTCCGTCAGTTGTTTTATATAAACCTCTTTCACCACCTGGACTCCACAATGGTCCTTGTGAAGCAACCCAAACAGTATTAGGGTCTTCTGGGTGAACTATTATTTTTGAAATGTGCTCAGACTTCTTTAACCCCATATCTTTCCAAGACTTACCACCATCTTTACTGTGATAAACTCCATGCCCAATACCAACGTGTCTACCACCAACATTTTCTCCGGTTCCTAACCAAATTGAAGCGTTATTGTGAGGGTCAATTGTGATACACCCAGTAGAGTAAAAAGGCATATTGTCAGCAATAGGACTCCATGTTGTTCCTGCATTTTCAGTTTTCCATACACCCCCCGAACCAACAGCAACATACCAAACATTTTCGTTCATTGGGTCAATAGCAATATCTGCAATTCTTCCAGACATAAAAGCTGGCCCTATACTTCTAAATTTAAATGCATTTAGTGCAGATTTCACAGCACTTTTTTCTTTGTTTGAATCTTTAGAACCTTGCCCCATAGTTAAGTTATGAGAGAAAAGGATTGCTAAAGAAACTAATAATAGTTTCAAGTTTTTCATAAAATTTATTTTTAAATAGTGTCCACTTTATCCTGTTAAAGTACAGGACGGCCTGCTAAAATACGAAAAATTTGTAAAACTTTACAAAACCCCTCTAGGCCTTAATTTATTTGAATAATTCTTTAGGAATTGAAGGGAAAAGTCGAAGAGCATTTTCATAATATATTTTCCTCAAAACTTCATCAGGAAGGTTTAAACCATACATTTTCCAAAACGCATGCCTCTTTCTAAAGTAATCAAAATATTCATCATTAGACTCTAAAACCCTGAAGTAGGTGTAAAATTCTTCTTTGTTGTATGAATCCTTACCAAACATAATTCTGTCTTGATAATCTATAAAAAACTGTCTTGCAGTTTTTGGTTGTCTTCCTAGCTCAGCAATTACAGCACCGAACTCCGTCACTACATTAGGAAACTCATCAAGATGATTTCCAAGCCTCTTTAGGTCATTGCCCATCCACCCCAAGTGAGCGTTAATAAATGTTGTATTCTTGTGTTTTTCAAATATTGTATGCTGTTCCCTTATTATATCTTCAAACGGAGGGATAAAGTCGGAATCACCATAGTACCTATTTGGTTTTTCCTTTAACTCATACCACCTTTCATTTTGATTATCTTTTGGAAGCCAAAACTGAAATGGATCTGCAGAATGAATTAATACAGGAATATTTAGCTCGCCACAGACATCCCAGATTGGCTCAAGCCTTTCATCATCAACCCGGACTCTATTTCCTTTCGAGTCTTTGTTGGTAAGCCCCAGCCCTTTATATACTTTCAGCCCTATAGCGCCCTTAGCCACAGCATCTCTAATCACATTTACTTGAGTTTCAATATGAGTGGCGTTATCTACATTATCAAAATCAACATTTACAAACAAGCCAATTCTCCCAGGCTGATTTTCTTCAATATTTTTTATAGATTCGTTGAAAAACAAATCTTTAGCTGTCTGAGGCCCAAAACCAGACCCACTTAAATTTACCATGAATTTCATATTTATTTCGTCCATTTCTGAAACAAGTTCGTTAAGGTCCATTGTTGGCATTCTCCACTGGTGACTGTGAACATCAACAAACGGGTATTTAGCTTTTTTAATTTCTTTACCCTCTACAACAAGTGACGAAGGAGGGTCATAGTCTTCAAAACTCATTATGTTTTGTTTTTTCTGAATAGTGTCGATAGCCAAGTAAATAAAAACGGCAACAACAACAATAAAAGAGAGAGTTTTTAAAAGATTTTTGAAACTAAACATAATCTTATTTTATAGAAATGCTAACTACGGTTTTGTCCCAAAACATATTCATGCTAACACCAGTTGAGTCCGTACTAAAATTAATTGAAAACTGCTCTGTTTCTTCAATACTCTTTGAGCTTGTGAAGGTTTCTAGTATGTCTTTTGAATAGTCAGGCTCAGAAATAGCAAAAAACTTATCACCCTCAGAATTGAGCACAACCTTCCACTCTTCTTTACCTGGAACAGTGTAAAGCCTGTATTTTCCAGGCTCAAGTTTTTGATCGTTAAAAGAGATTCCGTTTGAGGTTTCAAACGTAGTAGCAGCGTTAGCGCCAGTTCTCCAATATTTTCCAAATGGAACTAATGCACCGTCTTCCTCGGATCCAAAAATTAATCTATCTTTTTTATAAGGACGACTGTAAACCACCTCAAGATCAGAAATTTCAGAACTGTAAATTATAGTTTCTTTTGGGCTTACAGGATTTAGTATCATGTATGCAACATAACCAATAAAAGCCAAAACCAATACTCCAATTATTTTTAAAACATTTTTCATTATATATTATTTTAATTGTTATTTATTAAATCTTGCAAGATACTTGCCAATCATATCAAACTCAATGTTTACAATATCGCCTTCTTTTAGCGCTTTAAACGCAGTGTTCTCATAAGTATAAGGAATAATTGTAACCTTGAAAGTGTTTTCTGCAATGTCAAAAACTGTGAGACTAACACCATTAATACAAATAGACCCCTTTTCGATTAAAAGCATCTCATTGGAAATATCAAATTCAAATTTATATATCCAACTTCCTTCATTAACTAAAACACCAAGGCATTTTGCAACCCCGTCTACATGACCTTGAACAAGATGACCGTCTAGCCTTTCCCCAAGCTTCATTGCACGTTCAAGATTTATAAGGTCGTTAACCGCAAAGTTTTTTAGAGATGATTTATTCAATGTCTCTTTAACTGCGGTAACTGTATGAGCGCCACTATTTATCTCAGTTACCGTTAAACAAACCCCATTATGAGAAACACTTTGATCAACTTTAAGCTCTTTACCTAAATCGCTTTTGATTGTAAAATCAATATTTCCCTTATCAACTTTAATATCAGTAATTTTTCCTAAACTTTCTATTATACCTGTAAACATTATGTCTGTTTAATTTGATAAATTTACAGAAATATTAAGGATATAGCTAAAATCAAATTGAAAGATCAAAAAAATAAGATTAAGGTAGGGTTTACAACAGGCGACATGAATGGAATTGGGCCTGAGATTCTTTTAAATTCTTTAAAAAATACTGAGCTGCTATCTCTTTGTACACCAGTAATATATGGGCCTATAAAAAATTTAAATTATACACTGAGCCATTTGGGTTTTGATCTTACATTTAACAGAATTAGCTCTGCTGAAAAATTACAGAATGGCAAAATAAACGTAGTTGATAACTTCAAAAATCTTCCACAAATATCATTTGGAAGCCTAAGCAAAGAGATTGGTGCTGCCGCTTTTGAATCGATAAGAAGCGGCGTTAAAGACTTGAAAGACGGTAAAATTGATGTTTTGGTGACGCCACCTATCAATAAAGAAGCTATTCACTCTAAAGAGTTTCGGTTTATGGGTCACACAGACTATATAAATAGTGAGATCAATGGCAGTTCAACCATGATGATGGTCTCAAATGATCTAAGGGTGGCTTTATTGACTGAACACATCCCTATTTCAAATGTTACAGATTCAATTACACCTGATTATGTAGAAAATAAAGTTTATGCCCTCAATGAAACATTGATGAGAGACTTTCAAATTGAGCGACCAAAAATAGCAATTCTTTCTATAGACCCTCATGCTGGTGACGGAGGGGTAATAGCAGCAAATGACAAAAAACTAATAGTTCCCGCCATTAAAAAGCTATACGATTTGGGTATTTTAGCATATGGTCCTTTCTCAGCTGATAGTTTTTTTGGATCAGATGAACATAAAAAATATGACCTTATTATTGCATCATACCACGATCAAGGTCTTATTCCCTTTAAAACACTGTCTTTTGGTATGGGAGTAAATTATACTTCGGGTTTGGACAAGATCAGGACATCTCCTGACCATGGAACAGCATATTCAATAGCTGGAAAAGGTGTCGCATCTAGAGATTCATTTCTTTGTTCAATTTATCTTGCAATTGATATTTATAGACGTAGAAAGATTTATGACGAGTTTTCTAAAAACAAACTGGAAATATCAAAATAGCTTAAATCAATCTCTTTTCTATTAGACTTTTTAAGAAAATTTATATATTTGCTCGCCTTAAAAATTTTAGAGATGAAGTCTGATAGCAAATATAAAATAGAGTTTGCAGGTTTAAAGATCGGAACCCATCAGTTTAATTTTAATGCAGACAAACAGTTCTTTGATAGATTTAATTTTTCTGATTTTAATGATGTCCATGTAAATATTGACATCGACTTAATAAAAAAATCAACATTACTTGAGCTGGAATTTGTTTTAAAAGGGGTTGTAAATGTAAATTGTGACTTAACCAATGAGCCTTTTGATTTCGAAATAAAACATGAAGCATCTCTCGTGGTGAAGTTTGGGCAAGAATACAATGATGAGGATGATGAAATACTTGTTTTACCTCACGGAGAGCACAAGCTTTTCGTTGATCAGTATATATTTGAATTGATTGTATTATCTTTGCCGCCTAAGAGAATTCATCCTGGTGTTGAAGACGGAAGCCTAAAGTCAGAAATATTAGATATATTGAAAGATCTTAAACCAAAAGAAAATAGTAATCTAGCCGACCCTAGATGGGAGCAGCTAAAAAAGTTTAAAAAAATAAAATAGTTTAAAATGGCACATCCAAAAAGAAAAACGTCTAAAACTAGAAGAGACAAAAGAAGAACTCATTACAAGGCTGAAATGCCTCAGGTTGCGGTTTGTTCAAAAACAGGTGAGAGCCATTTATACCACAGGGCCTATTGGCATGAGGGTAAGTTATATTATAGAGGTAAAGTCCTGCTTGATAATAGCGCAGAAACTGAAGCTTAATTAATATTAGCAATTAACTTCTCTAGCCTTTCAATCCTTTTTTCTTGCTCTTTAAGCCTTACAATTTCGCTTTGTTGCTCTTTCAATGCATTGATAAGCACAGGTACTAATCCTTGA
>CEVX01103785.1_pt1 | contig 16951 bp, 19 predicted proteins | sample 356561 | NCBI WGS metagenome assembly CEVX01 (sample SAMEA2623886, study PRJEB7988) | marine metagenome | biome: marine biome (ENVO:00000447); feature: surface water layer (ENVO:00002042); material: "saline water (ENVO:00002010), including plankton (ENVO:xxxxxxxx)" | depth 5 m | reverse complement strand
TTCTTTGTAACATCACAATCTTCAAGAACATCATGCATTAATGCAGAGCAAATAGTGTCTGAGTCCATTTTAAGATCTAATAAAATTCTGGCTACTTCAACTGGATGAGAGATATACTTAGAACCATCTCTTCTTTTCTGGTTCTCATGTGCATAATAAGCTACAGAATATGCTTTTTGGATTTTCTTAATTTCTTTAATGCTGAGATATAACTTTGCAGTTTTATAAAAGCCTGTTGGGAGTCTTAATAGATAGTCGCCCGAGAAATTATTAAGTAATAAGTTTGGGAGTGCGTGGTCACTCAAAATAACTCCCCTATAGCCATTTATCCTATGTCTTCGTCTTCTTTTCTGCCTGGAGTATATTCTGCAGCTTCAGCTAAAAGATCCACTTGCAACATTTCTTCAAGCGTTGCCTCATCTAACAAACCTTCTTCAATTTCTCTGAGTGCAACTAGTGTGGGTTTGTCGTTATCCCATTCAACCAAAGGATCTCTGCTTGTAGTCGATAACTGTCTAGCTCTTTTTGAAGCCATTAAAATTAAGTCAAATCTACTTGGTATCTTTTCTAAACAATCTTCTACTGTAATTCTAGCCATTTAATATTCTCCTGGGTGAACTATTCTAATTCTAAACATGTTATTAATCCAATAAATCTTTCAATAAATTTAGGTTAACCTGTTTGTTATTCTCATGATCTTTCCCAAAAATTATTGATTCTAACTCACACAATACCTTATTAAACTTATCATTAAGAACAACATAATCATATAATTTGGCATATTTAAGCTCTGTCTTTGCATTCATTAATCTTTTTTTAATAACATCATCTGAGTCAAGTCCTCTTAACTTAAGTCTTTTTTCTAACTCAACGAGTGATGGAGGAATAATAAATATTGAGATGCTATTCTTAACAGAGTCTTTAATTAAATCAAAACCTTGAACATCTATATCCAATATTACATCTATATGATTTGAGGTTTTTTCCTCAACAAATGATTTTAAAGTTCCGTACTGATGACCATAAACATTTGCATACTCTACAAAAGATTCTTTTTTCTTTAAATCATTAAATTCTTTGTCCGAAATAAAAAAATAATCTTTCCCATGCACCTCTCCATCTCTCGGCGTTCTTGTTGTCGCAGAAACAGAAAGTTGAATAGTTCCAGCACTTTGCAGAATAATTTCTTTGATCAAAGAAGATTTACCAGCTCCTGATGGGGCTGAAAAGATAATTAATTTGCCTGTATTTTTATTCGACATTTTGAGCCTGTTCTCTCATCTCTTCAATTAATAATTTAATATCTAGGGCTTGATCTTTTAAATGTGGATCTTCAAGTTTTACAGATAAAGTATTTGCTTCTCTGAAAAGCTCTTGGAGAATAAAATCAATTTTCTTACCACTGCAGATTTTTTTGTCTAATTCTTTCCTCAATGAATCTGTATGAAAAGATATTCTATCTAATTCTTCGCTGACGTCATGCTTTAGGGCCAAAATAGCCACCTCTTGCTCGATTCGACTTTCATCAAGCGAAGTTGTTATTTGCATTATCTTATTTTTAAAAAGTTTTGCTCTTTTTTTGGAGTTCTTAATATTTGACTTATTGATCTTTAATGCCGCTGACTCGATTTGTTTTAATTTTTTTGATAAAACTTTTTTTATTTTAATGCCCTCTTCGTTTCTAGAACTTATAAACTCATTCATTGCAACATTAAAAACTTTTCTTATCAGACTATAATTAATTTTTTGTGTTACTTCTGACTTAAAAATGCCTGGAACATCCTTAATATCTCTAAATTGTAAATTGTCAGATAATGAAAGGTCCTTTCTCAAAGATTTTTCAAATTTCTTCAAAAGATCTGAATTTATTGAATAGGATATTTTAGATTCAGCATTGAGCTTTACTCTTATATCAACTCTCCCTCTAATTATATTTTTTGAAACCAAATTCCTTATATATTCCTCAAGATCATTGTTTAGATCATTCGGCTTGAGAGAAATATCTAAGAACTTATGATTTACTCCTTTTATCTCTACACAAACTTCTGATTCTTTATCAATAGACCTTGATAACCCAAAACCTGTCATGCTTTTAATCATATATTTATTGTATTTTGCAATAAGCTTTAGTTCTAGTTATATCTGTCAAAAATAAAACCTAATTTTTTTAATTTTTCGTTTGAAATATCGCCAACTAAGTTTGAATCTTCCGTGCAATTAAATATTTCATGTGAGGTAAAATTGAAATCATTCTCAATGAAAAATTTTATTATCTTTGCGGCATTATCTCTGTGTAAATGGTTTTTAGATTTTGGTTTAGAAATATACAAGCCAGATAATCTTAAAACTAATAATCTTTCAGCATATCTTTTAATTTGATTCTTTTCATATTCAGTAATAATGTGTCCTCCCAACCTCACAGGACTTCCATCTGAATCTTCCTCTTTAAGCATGTATCCATCTATATTAGCTTTTTTTCGATCATCTGCATCACCGTATACACTTGTTGAGGAAACGGTAATAAATTTTTTATATAAAATTTTTTCTGAAGCCTCTAAGAAATCAAAGATATTTTTAGAGGCATCAAGGAACCCCTCTTGATATCCTAATTGAGAACTATTACTTGGCTTGGGTATAAAAATTATACTTTCATAATTTTTGCATTTAAGCTTTGGCAGTTTTTTAGATAACCAATCCCATTCTATAAAATTTTCTAAGCCTCTTTTCTTACTTCTAGATATTCCATATATTTCATAAGTATCTTTACATAAGATGGCATTTAACCTTCTTGCTATATCTCCATACCCAATTATTAAAATATTTTTTTTCATTAGTTTAATTTAGTCAAAAAAAATCCAGGGATGCAACCCTGGATTTTTAATTTTAAATACTTTATTAGATATTTAAAAGTGGTGCTATGACTAAACTAACTATAGCCATTACATTTATAAGGATATTCATTGATGGTCCTGAGGTATCTTTAAATGGATCTCCTACAGTATCACCTACCACTGCAGCAGCGTGTGTGTCTGAACCTTTGCCACCCAGATTTCCTTTTTCAACATATTTTTTTGCATTATCCCAAGCACCTCCAGCATTTGCCATCATTAGTGCTAAAGAAACACAGCCTAACAATCCACCAGCAAGCATTCCGCCTAAAGCCTGAGCTCCGAGTCCAAAACCAACAATTGCAGGCATTGATACAGCAATTATGCCTGGCAACATCATTTTTTTAAGTGCGGCTTTTGTCGCAATTTCAACACATTTTTCAGAATCTGGTTCTGCTGTGCCTTCCATTAATCCTGGAATCTCTTTAAATTGTCTTCGTATTTCATTAATCATTTCAAAAGCTGCATCACCAACTGCTGTCATGGTGATTGATGATACTAAGAAAGGTATACAGACCCCTATAAACATTCCAACTAAAACAATCGGTTCTGTAAGTGCTAATGAGAATTCAGGATACTCTTTGGCAACCACAGCTGAAAATGCTGAAATTATTGCTAGAGCAGCTAATGCTGCAGCTCCAATTGCAAAACCTTTGCCAATTGCAGCAGTAGTATTCCCTAATTCATCTAGAGAATCAGTAATTTCTCGTACTTCTTCGCCCATACCAGACATTTCAGCAATACCACCAGCATTATCTGCGACTGGTCCATATGCATCTATAGCCATTGTTATTCCAACAGTTGCCAACATGCCTACTGCAGCAATCCCAACACCATAAATATCTGCTAATTGAGTTGATACAAGAATTATTCCAGCCAAAATAACAATAGGTATTACGACTGATTGCATGCCAACTGATAGTCCTGAAATCATAACTGTTGCTGATCCTGTTTCTCCTGATTCAGCAATCTTCTTAACAGGCTTTCCACCTGTGTAATATTCTGTAATAAGACCTATTAGAACTCCTCCAACTGCTCCAGAGACAACACACCACCAAACTTTAATATCAACACCCTCAAGTGAACCGATAATAAAGTAAGCCATTGCTGCAAATATGACTGGTGCTAACAGAGTTCCAGATCTAAGGGCTTTATCCGGTGCTTTGGCTGATTGAAGTTTTACAATAAAAATACCTACAATAGATGCTATTAATCCAGCTGAAGCTAAGATTAGTGGCAACATCATCATATCTGGTTTATTCAATGTATAAGCAATAGCAATACACGCAATCATAGAACCACAATATGATTCAAATATGTCTGAACCCATCCCAGCAACATCACCAACATTATCACCAACATTATCTGCTATAACACCAGGATTTCTTGGGTCATCTTCCGGTATACCTGCTTCAATCTTACCAACAAGATCAGCTCCAACATCTGCGCTTTTTGTAAAAATTCCTCCGCCTACTCTGGAAAAGAGAGCTACTACTGATGCCCCCATAGCAAAACCTTCAAGCTTGTGAGGATCAATTTCAGCTGGTATGTAGAAAAAATATAAACCACCAAGACCTATTAAACCCAATGATGCAACACATAGACCCATAATAGAACCGCCGTAAAAAGAAACTGCCAGTGCAGCTGGTGCTCCATCTTTTTGAGCTGCAGTTGCTGTCCTCACATTTGCCTTAGTTGCAGCATACATACCTATAAAACCTGCTATTGACGAACATATCGCACCAACAATAACTGATATTGCCGTATATGGGCCTAATCCTTCAGTCATCCAAACCAATGCAACTAATACAACAATAAAAACAAATAAATATTTATATTCTGTTTTCATAAAAGCTAAAGCGCCAGAATGAATCTGATCACCGATTTTCTTTACCTTATCTTCACCATCCGGATATTTCATGACAAGCATATAAACTACAAATGCCATAACCATTCCTAATAGACCTAAAACTGGTGGAATTAAAAAATTATCCATATAGAAACCCTTTTTTTTAAATAAAGCATTCTAGCAAATTATTTGAAATAAAAGCGTATTTTTTTACCTATTTATTAAATAAGTTTTTGTCCAGAAGGCCTTCAAAGTTAGCAACAACACAAGCAACTGCCGCATCACCAGAAACATTTACAGAAGTCCTAATCATATCAAGGATTCTATCAACAGCTAGGATTAAGCCAATAGCATCTAGTGGTAGTCCCAAAGAACTCAAAATTAGAGCTAATGTGATTGTTCCTGCAGAAGGAACAGCAGCTGCTCCTATAGAGGCTACCATTGCAAGCAAAACTATTTGAATATATTCAATCATAGATAGATCTACACCAACAGTACTTGCAATAAACATAGTTGCCAAGCCCTGCATTATAGCGGTTCCATCCATATTAATTGTTGCTCCAACAGGAATTACAAATGATGAGACATCTTTTTTGACCCCAAGATCGTCAGTTACTGTTTTAAGCGTTACTGGAATAGTTGCTGCACTCGATGATGTAGTGAATGCAAATAATGCAACATTTCTCATCTTTTTAAAGAAAATAATTGGATTTAAATTAGCAAATATTTTTAATACTAACGAATATGTAAAAAATAAATGAAACAGTAAAACAAAAATAAGTATAAGAACATACTGAATTAAGTCTCCAAAGATGTTTAAGCCATAATCCATTACATAGCTTCCCATCAAACAAAAAACTCCAATAGGTGCAAAGCTCATTATTATTAAAACTATTTTCATAAAAACAATATTTAATCTTTCAAAGTTCTTAGAGAGATTATCAGTAAGGTTATCAGTAAGGTTTAAAGCAATTCCAAATAAAATACTAATAAAAACAATTCCCAACATGTTATTTTCTACAAAAGCTCCAAAAATATTATTAGGAAAAACGCGCAGCACAGTGTCATATAAACTTGCTTCGCCAGGAGGGGCATTAAATGAAGCAACTTCACCTTCATAACCAGAAATGTTAAAAACCCATCCAAAAAATATAGCTATTATCACTGCAAAAGCCGTAGTCAATAAATAAAGTAGAATTGTTTTTGAGGCTATTGAACCCAGCTTTACCATATTTGATAGAGAAGATATTCCAGAGACTAAAGAAAAGAAAACTAGAGGTACAACAATTAATAGAAGTAAGTTCTTGAATATCTGCCCGCCTAAGTTGAATAGATACTTTTCAATGCCAAGAAAAACTGATTGAGAGATGAAGTCCTGAAAATAAAAGCAAAGTGATCCTATAAAAACTCCTGCAAACATTCCTGCCAAAACATTTCTAGTAAGGTTCTTTGGTGGATCTAATTGACTCATGTTATTTCTATCATATCAAAATCTTCTTTACCTACTCCACACTCAGGACATAACCAATCCTCTGGAACGTCATCCCATGCTGTACCTGGTTCAATACCATCCTCTGGCCAACCTAATTCCTCGTCATATATAAGTCCGCAGACAATACATTCCCATTTTTTATAATTCATATAGCTTAACTTTAAATTAACTTATTTCGTTTCATGCAACGGGGCTATAATATCAGATTTGGATAGTTTAATTAATGAAGCTCAAACAATTATCATCATGGATTTCTAACGAAGCAATGGGAACCGAGCTTCAAAATAATCTTATTAAATCTTGGTTATTAGAGGAAGGTCCCATTACCGCAAGAATAAAATCCACTGAATCATTCAAATTAAGTTTAATTAAAGATCAAATTGAAAAAGTTAATACGATAGAAATGAGCTTTCTTGGGAAAGAAATTGGTCAAGTTAAAATAAGAGAAGTAATTTTATATGGTGATGGGCAGCCAAGAGTATTTGCAAGATCAATCATTCCGGTAAAGACAATACAGGATGGATTTTCAAAACTTGGAGAGCTTGGCACAAAACCGCTCGGAGATATTCTTTTTGAGAGAGAAGTTTTTAAAAAAATTGAGGTTGTGTTTGCAAAATTTACAAATTCTGAAAATATCTTTTGGGGTAGAAAATCTAAATACCTTGTAAAAAATTTACCACTTTCAGTTATGGAAGTATTTTTAATAGGCTTAAATGAATAAAAAAATAAATGGATTTATAGAGCTTGCTAGATTAGATAAACCAATAGGAGTATATCTTTTACTTTGGCCTTCGCTATTAGGTCTTTTGTTAGCGGGTATTGAAACAGGATCTTTAAATCTTAAAAATTTTATAATTGTTATTCTAGGATCAGTGCTTGTAAGATCATGCGGGTGCGTCATTAATGATATTAGTGATTTTAAAATTGACAAACTTGTAAGCAGGACAGTTGGAAGGCCTCTTGCAACAGGATCTATAACAATTTCTGAGGCTTGGATGTTTTTTATTGCTCTGGGATCTTTATCAATTGCTTTACTCGTTTTTACAAATACACTCACTTTAAAAATATCTCTTTTTTTTGCGTTATTAATTATGATTTATCCTTTGACTAAAAGATTTTTTCCTGCTCCTCAATTCGTTCTTGGCATAACATTTGGATCAGGATCATTGATAGCATATTCATTGCAATCAGATATTTTTTCATTTTCATTAGCCATCCTTTATTTAGGTATAGTCTCATGGATTATTGGTTTTGATACCCTATATGCACTAGAAGACAAGGATGATGATATTAAAATTAATATTAACTCTACAGCAATTTTATGGGGAGATAATGCAATTAAGTATGCTCAAATTCTACATTTGGCTTTCTTTGCATCATTGTTAATAATTGCGATACTTAATAAATTCTCGTTTTATTTCATATTTGTTTTTATGGGACATATGATTGTTTACTTTTATAAAAAAAGTCTAATAAAAAGATTCAAGTTTTTACAAGCTTTTAAAGCCAATAATTGGATTGGGATTATTGCTGTAAGTGGTTTTCTATTTGAATTTTTCCAATTGGCATAATATGAAACAAGACCTTAGATTTGTTGATAGTATATCTTCAATTAAAAAAACAGAATTTGATAAATTAACTCACGACTTGAGTTCACCTTTTTTAAATTATGATTTCTTGTCTGCTTTGGAACTTTCAAAATGCGTAACTTCAGATAATGGGTGGAGCCCTATGCATCTTGCTTCGACTCAAGATAAAAAACTCAATGGCTTTATGCCATTATATTTAAAGAAAAATAGCCAAGGGGAGTTTGTATTCGATCATTCATGGTCACACGCACTTAGTAGAGCTGGTCGAAATTATTATCCTAAATTGTTATCTGCCATACCTTTCACGCCTTGCGAAACAAAAAAAATAATCGGAAATGGGCTAAACGAATCTTTCATAGAAAAAGTGATTGATTTTATGAACAAAGAAGAAATTGAGACTTGGCATATTTTATTTCCAGATAACAGCATTGATAAAGATTTAATTAACAATAATTTTATTAAAAGGAATGGATACAAGTTTGTTTGGAAAAATAAAAATTATAATAGCTTTGAAGATTATCTTAATATCTTTAAATCTAGACAAAGAAAAAATATCAGGAATGAAAGAGAGAAGATATCGCAACTAGATATTACTTTTGAAATAAAAGAAGCTGAAAACTTGAGTCTAAGTGATTGGGATGATTTTTATATATTTTATAGAAATACATACGAGCAAAGATTTCAAGCGCCATATCTTAATAAAAAATTTTTTAGGCTGATTCACGAAAATAGATTCTCTTTAAATCCTGTAATATTTTTTGCAAAAATTGATGACAAAAAAATAGCAGGTTCTTTATGTTTTCGAGGAAAAGATATTCTATATGGAAGACACTGGGGGTCAATTTACAGTGTGGATTCTCTCCATTTTGAATGCTGCTACTATCAAGGTATAGAATATTGTATTCAAAATAAGTTAAAAAGCTTTGATCCTGGTGTGCAAGGAGAGCACAAGCTTAGAAGAGGTTTTGAACCGCAGCTAACAAGCTCATATCATTACATTAAAGAAAAAGATTTCTTCAATGCAATAAGTAATTTTTGTGTAAAAGAAAGACAAGAAATTAAAACTTATATTGCGGCTTGTAAGAGATATACACCCTTCAAGAAAGAATATAAAATCTAATTGTGCTTAAAAAATTGCCTAAAACCAGTCATCAGCTTTCTGTATGCGAGGCAAACTTTCTCCGTCTGAAAAAGATATTACAAAACTTTGTAAAGGATGATTACTATTTCGAAACTATAAATCCAGACACTTCTTCAAATAAGATTTCAATTCAAGTCATTCAAAGATCTAGACACACATTAATAATTGAAGCAAAACAGAATTTCAATTCAAAAATTTTTAGTAGCTTTGTTATGAGATTGCAGATATGCATTGATGCAAGTTTGGCTGAGGTTATATCGTACCAAGGAGAAAAGGCAATACCACATTTTATGACTATCTCTGAATCGCAGTCTAAAGATGAGAAACATCAGCAAAATAGATTCTTAACTGAATGGTTAGAAAGTATTTTTATATCAGGAGTAAATCCAGATATTACATTTTAATGATTGAAACTCTAATTTATTTGCATGGTTTTGCATCATCATCAGATTCTGACAAGGCAAGAATATTTCAAAAATATATTTCATCGATAAAAAAAAGTGTTAATTTAATAGTTCCTGATTTGAGTAATAGTTTTCAAGATGCTGTAAATCAAATCGAACAAATCATAAAATCAAATCAACTGCCTGTAGCTTTTATTGGTAGCTCTTTAGGTGGGTATTATGCCTCATATTTTTCTAGTAAATATAATTCTAAGGCTGTTCTGATTAATCCAGCAATTCCACCTCTTGAGGGTTTTGATATTTATCTTGGTGAAAATGAGAATTACGCTACAGGAGAGAAATTTGTGCTAAAGAAAGATGATATTAAGTTCATTAGGTCGATATTAAACAAAAAATATAACAATCAGAAAAATACACTTTTGCTTGTAGAATCAAGAGATGAGGTTCTGAATTACACTAAAACGCTCGCTTACTTTAAGGGGTCATTTATAGATATTAATTTTGGCGGAAGTCACTCATACGAATCTTTAGAAGAAAAGCTTGAAAAAATCCGTAACTTTCTAGAAATTTAGTAAAAATGTTTTAAAAATGTGCAAATAACTCGATTTTGCACACAAATAATGCATAATAATATCAATATATGTGCGAAATAGATAAATTATTTAGGCATGTAAATTGCATGAACTTATATATTACTAATTTTTAAGGAGAAATTAATGAAAACCTATGAATATATTTGGTTAGATGGATATCAACCTGAGCCTTCGATGAGAAGCAAGGTTAAAGCTACGAAAGATGAAACACCTCCGGATTGGTCTTTTGATGGCTCCTCTACTCAACAAGCTGAAGGAGGAAGTTCAGATTGCTTAATTTTGCCTGTACAAACCTACTCTAATCCTAATGGTCACGATTTGGTTATGACACAAGTTCAATCAGCAGATCATACAACTCATCCAACAAATTTTAGAGATTCTGCCAACAAGGTCGTAACAGATGAGTGGTGGTTTGGATTTGAACAAGAGTATTTTTTTACAGACCCAGAAACAGGAGAACCTTTAGGATGGGAGAATGGAGAACCAGGACCTCAAGGTCCATATTATTGTGCTGTAGGCGCAGGCAATGTAATTGGAAGAGAAATTTCTGATGCCCACCTTCTTGCATGTCTCGATCTAGGAATAGAATTAACAGGAACAAATGCGGAAGTGGCTTTGGGTCAGTGGGAATATCAATGTTTTGGAAAAGGAATTAAGGCAGCAGATGATCTTTGGGTAAGTAGATACCTTCTATATAAAATTGCTGAGGAGTTTGGTGTTGGTGTAAATATTCATCCAAAACCAAAAACAGGAGATTGGAATGGATCAGGAATGCACTGTAACTTTTCTAATGAAGAAATGAGAACTGGTGGGTCAGAAGAATTGTTCAATTCGATTTGCGATAAGCTAGGTGAAGTTCACGCAGAAGGAATTGCTTCATATGGATCTGATAATGATATGAGATTAACTGGTCTGCATGAGACACAAAGCATTGATCAATTCTCATATGGGGTAAGTGATAGAGGGGCTAGTATCCGTATACCTGTTTATACCGTTGAACATGACTGGAATGGCTACCTTGAAGATAGAAGGCCTGCATCAAATGCAGATCCCTATAAAATCCTTGCGCATATTGTGGGAACTTTAACAAAGTAGTTCTAAATGCACTATTCTGCCTCATATATTTTTAGTAAATGGGGCAGAAATTAATAATGAATATAGACAAAACTCAATTATCATTTCTTAATCAACTTGCTTCAGAAATTATACTTTTAGATAAAAATCTTAAAGTAATATGGCTCAATGATTCTGCTCTTAGTAAAGGTTGGGTTTTAAATATAAATAATAAAGATAGTCTAATTACAGAACAATTTTCTGAAAAAACTAATGGCCCTCTTATAAACCTTTTAAAAAAAACTATAAATAAACATGGGACTAAGACAAAAAGAGATTTTGAATTAACTACAGCAGCGAATACTAAAAGAATAATAGATATTACAGTTTCTTGGAGCAGTGAGTTTGATTGTTTGATATTAGAAATACTATGTGTGGATAACCTCAATAAGATAATTGATTCTACAAAAAATTTTTCAACACAGAAAATTGCTGCAAATCTTGCTAGAACATTAGCTCATGAAGTTAAAAATCCTCTATCTGGTATTAGAGGAAGTGCTCAAATACTAGACAAGAAGTTGAAAGATGATTTTTCATCCAAGTTTCTAGGTATTATTATTAATGAGACCGATAGACTCAATTCTATTGTTACTAAAATATTAACTCCGCCATCTAAACCTAATTTTGGGGCATTTAATATTCATTCGGCGTTAGAGAAAGTCTATGCCCTGGCTGAAGCAGACAAAGATAAAAGAGTTGAAATTATTAGAGACTACGATCCTAGCATTCCAGAAATAAATGGAGATGAGAATTTGTTTGTTCAAGCATTATTAAATATTGTAAAGAATGCTCAACAGGCAACTGACAAAGTAGTAAACCCATATATTGAAATTAGATCAAGGATTGAATACGCAAAGCCAATCAACGGAGTAATCCATCAAACTATTTGTTGTGTTGAGATAAAAGATAATGGAGGTGGAATACCTGAAGAAATTCACGATACAGTTTTTTTCCCTATGGTTTCTATTAAGGAGGATGGGTCTGGACTAGGTCTTACGATTGCCCAAGATATAGTAAGGATTCATGGCGGAAGTATAGTATTTAATTCAAGCAAAGGTGAAACTATTTTTGCTATTCATATACCTATAAAAATTGATAATAAGGAGTCTAAAATTGCATAAAATATGGATTGCTGACGATGATGAGGCCATTAGACTAATACTAGAGGAGTCTCTTTCTAGTTCTGGTTATAAAACTATTTGTTTTTCTTCAGCAGATGAATTAGTGAAAAGCCTTGAAAATGATCAGCCTGATTTGATAATCACTGATGTTCAAATGCCTGGCATGCTTGGCTATGACCTACTTAAGCATATCAATAATAATTATGAGCATCTACCTGTAATAATTATGACTGCTTTTGCTGATATGCAAGCAGCTGTTGATTCTTTTGCGGGAGGCGCTTTTGAATATCTGCCTAAACCGTTTGATCTTGAAGAGGCACTTGAAATAATTAAAAGAGCTCTAGAAGAAAAGCCAAAAACAAAAGGTCTAAAAGGTAATAATAAATTAGATATCATTGGTGAATCTCAAGCTATGCAAAATGTTTTCAGATCTATCGGAAAATTATCTAATACTATTGCTACAGTCCTTATCCAGGGTGAATCTGGTACAGGCAAAGAACTAATTGCCAAATCGCTTCATAAAAACAGTCCAAGAAATGATATGCCCTTTATTGCACTTAATATGGCAGATATTCCAAAAGAACTTGTTGAGTCAGAGCTTTTTGGACATGAAAAAGGATCATTTACTGGCGCAGTTGACAAGAGAATTGGTAGATTTCAGCAAGCAAATGGTGGCACTTTATTTTTAGATGAAATTGGAGACATGCCGCTTGACTCACAGACTAGACTTCTTAGGGTACTATCGAATAAAGAGTTTTATAGTGTTGGTGGTGATAAACCAATTAAAGTAGATGTAAGAATTATCGCTGCAACTCATCAAAATCTTAATAATCTTGTTTCACAAAAGAATTTTAGAGAAGATTTGTTTTACAGATTGAATGTTATAAAAATTGAAGTGCCTCCTCTAAAAGAAAGAAGAGAGGATATATCTGATTTATCAAAATTCTTCCTAAAAAACTATTCTGATTCTCTTGATGAAGACTTGAGAGTCATATCTGATGAAGCTATGACTGCTCTTAAAAAATATGATTGGCCTGGAAACGTTAGGCAGTTAGAAAATGTTTGTTATTGGCTCACCTTAATGTCTCCATCCCAAAATGTAAAAGTACAAGATCTTCCATCTGAAATAAAAGACTTTGAAATTGCTGATATGCCATCGACCTCTTGGGAAGATGGAATGCAAAATTGGCTTAAAAATGTAGCAACGAATATTGATTCTGGTCTTTCTGAAATTGCTATAACAAAAATAGAAAAGATGCTTATTAGAACGGCCCTAGAAAAATCAAATGGCAAGAAAAACGATGCGGCTCAAATTTTAGGTTGGGGTCGAAACACACTCTCTAAAAAAATGAAAGAACACGGAATTTAAACAAGGGGTAAATTGTCTATTTTCCATTGATTAATTCCACCCTTTAAAATAAATATATTTTCAAACCCTTCTTTTGCTAAGGTTTCTCCTGCATTGGGAGAAACGCTACCCATTTCACATACTAATATTATTACCTTATCAGTTTTATCAAACTCATTAGATCTTCTTGATATATCAACAAATGGTATGTTTACTGATGCTGTTATGTGCCCCGCATTAAAAGATTCGGAGTCACGAATATCAACAATAAATGCTTTATCTTGATTTGATAAACCAATTAAACTCTGAGGAGAAATTTTCTTACCGCCCTTTTTGGCATTTGATATGAAAAGCAAAATCATAACTAGCAAAAGTGGCGCAGATAAATAGTAATGATCTATTAAGAAATTAATTAGTTCCATTGGTGTATTATCTATTAAAATGATGAAAATTAATAAAAAATATCAATGAAAAAAAGAAATCTAATATTAGTTCGTCATGGTCAAAGCGAATGGAATGAGAAGAATCTTTTTACGGGATGGGAAAATCCTGGCTTGACTGACAAAGGTTCTGATGAAGCCAATAATGCAGGAATTCTAATAAATAAGCTGGGCATTAAATTTGATTGTTTATTTACTTCTGCTTTGATAAGAGCTCAATTAACAGGCGCTATTATTTTGGAGAATATCAATCAAAAAAATCTAAATGTTGTAAAAAACAAGGCGCTTAATGAAAGATTTTATGGGGATCTGCAGGGTCTTAATAAAGATGAATGTAGAGAAAAGTGGGGAGAAGAAAAGGTTCAGATATGGAGAAGATCATATGACAAGGGACCGCCTGGAGGAGAAACCTTAAAAGAAACGGGTGAGAGAGTTCTTCCATATTATCTTAATGAAATATTTCCCCTAATTTTAGATGGTTTGAATATTATTATTTCTGCTCATGGAAATTCTCTTAGATCATTAATTAAGTATTTAGATACTATTTCTGATGAAAATATTGTGAAACTCGAAATTCCAACGGGAGCACCAATTCATTATCAATTTGATGAATCGGGCAAAGTGCTAAGCAAAAAAAATCTAATTGAATAACTCAGAATCAAATAACGAAACCTTCTCAGAAGCAATTACTGATTGGTACTTGCTCAATGGTAGAGAAAATCTTCCATGGCGCCGAAATATTTCTGGATATAAAGTTTGGATTTCAGAAATTATGTTGCAACAAACTCAAGTTAAAACTGTCATTCCCTTTTATAAGAAATTTATAAAAAAATACCCAAATATTGGATCTATCTCATCAGCTTCGGAGAATGATATTTTGGCCTTATGGACAGGCCTGGGTTTTTATAGAAGAGCAAAGAATATATATAAGGCAAAGGAAATTATAAAAAAAGAATATAAAAATAAATTCCCAAGAAAATTTAATGAATTATTGTCATTGCCAGGCATTGGGCAGTCAACTGCAGGAGCAATTATGTCAATAGCATATAAGAAACCTTATCCAATATTAGATGCGAATGTTAAAAGAGTAATTTCAAGATATAAAAAAATTAATATGAGAGAAAAAGGTGTTACAAAAAAACTTTGGTCCTTATCTGAGTCTCTTACCCCTGCAAAGAATATATTTGAATATACTCAAGGAATAATGGACTTAGGTGCAACGGCTTGTGCTTCAAGGTCTCCAAATTGTGCAGAATGTCCTGTTAATAATTCTTGTGAAAGTGCTTTTGGTACTTTTGAAATTAATAAAAAGACTAAGAAAGAAAAGTCTAGTAAGAAAATTCATTTTACTTTAGCCCATTCAAAAAATTCCTTTTTATTATTTAAGAAAAATGAGCAAACTTTCTGGGAAAGTTTATGGATACCATATGACAATAATGACTCAGAAAGATCTTTAATTTTTAAAGAGCCTGCAAGTAGCGAAATTAAAAACTTTAATCATGCCTTATCTCATATCAATCTTGATATAACAATTGAAATATTTGACTACAAAAATCCATTTAAAATTAATACAAATTTAGAATATCAATGGATTAATAAAACCCAAATAGATAATTTTGGGCTTCCTAAACCCATTAAGACTATAATAGATAATCATGTCTGAATTAATATTATGCAAAAAGTTAAAAAAGGAACTTCCTTCGCTTAAAGTTCCACCAATGCCTGGCTCTAAAGGAATAGAATTAATGAATTCTGTATCTGAAGAGGCTTGGGAAATGTGGAAATCTCATCAAACTACTTTAATAAATGAAAAACGCCTGGATATGTCTGACGCTGAAAATAGAAAATGGCTAATGAATCAAATGGATAAATTTTTCAATAATGAAGACTACGAACATGCATCAGGATTCAAATCTCTAGACTAAAAAATTAACCTATTTTTCTTGTATATCTTCAAAAATTAGTTATTTTTTTAACAATTTTTTTATCTCTTTAAACAGTAAATATTTTGATTTACAAAGTAAAAAAAATAGAGTTTAATTTCGATACTATGTCAGATAATATCAAATCAAAATTTCCAACCGAAGCCGATATAGTAATAGTAGGTGTTGGCGGTATTGTGGGCTCAATGCTAGCATATTGGCTGGCTGAGCTTGGTCAAAAAAATATTGTTGGATTAGAAAAATCAACAATAATACCATCTGATATTGCTTCAACTGCTCATGCATCTGATTTTGTTTACAACACCACTCATGACAAATTAGGCTGTTGGACAACAGCATTTAGCAGAAAGTTTTATGAGGATAATGGATTCTTTTTAAAAAAAGGTGGGCTAGAAATATGTCGCAAAGGTGACGATGAACGCTGGGAAGAACTCAAACGAAAAGTTGCATCAGGAAAAGCATTTGGTACAAATGTTAAATTAATATCTGCAGCTGAAGCAGTTGAAAAATTTCCTTTGCTTGAAGAAGACTCTATGCGTGGAGCCATGTGGGATCCAGATGCAGGACTAGTGGTGCCCCGATCACAAGAGGTTGTTAATTTTGCTGTAGAAAATGCCAAAGAAAAGGGAGCGCTGAAAACTTTTACAAATACTCCAGCAACAGATTTTGTGATAGAGGATGGCAAAATTGTTGGGGTTAAAACTGACAAGGGAACTATTAAAACTGACAAAGTTGTTATTGCTTCTGGAATTTGGGGACCTTTAATGGGTGATAAGGCAGGTGTTGGTGTTCCATTGATGCCTGTAGAGCATCCACTTTTATTTTTTGGACCATATGAAGAGATTCAAAATACTGAAGAAATGCTAGTTTATCCTCTTCTTAGGGACCAGGGTAATTCAGCTTATGTACGAGACACAGGAAAATTTCATGGCGGCATGCTCGAATGGGGATATTATGAAGATAAAAATCCTAGATTGGTTGATCCTGAAGATATTGGAAATCCTGATAAGACCATGTTATCTGATTCTAT
>CEVX01069610.1_pt1 | contig 17053 bp, 12 predicted proteins | sample 356561 | NCBI WGS metagenome assembly CEVX01 (sample SAMEA2623886, study PRJEB7988) | marine metagenome | biome: marine biome (ENVO:00000447); feature: surface water layer (ENVO:00002042); material: "saline water (ENVO:00002010), including plankton (ENVO:xxxxxxxx)" | depth 5 m | reverse complement strand
TGTTAAAACTGTAAAAACAGAACCAAGAAAAGGATTCATGCCGGAAATAAACATATGATGTGCCCAAACTACAAAAGAAAGTCCACCGATAGCAAGAATTGAATATACCATAAATTTGTATCCAAAAATTGGTTTTCTTGAGCATGTAGCAATAACTTCTGAAGCTATTCCAAGAGCAGGAAGAATAACTATATAAACTTCAGGATGTCCTAAAAACCAAAAAAGATGCTGAAATAAAATTGCACTACCTCCCTCATTTGCTAAAGCCTCACCTCCAATATAAATATCTGATAAATAAAAGCTTGTTCCAAAAGATCTATCCATAATTAAAAGTAAAGCTGCTGATAATAAAACTGGAAATGATAAGACTCCTAAAATTGCCGTAACAAAAAATGCCCAAATAGTTAGAGGCATTCTAAAAAATGTCATTCCTTCAGTTCTTAAATTTATAACAGTAGTAATATAATTCAGAGCACCTAACAAGGCTGATACAATAAATAATGCCATGGAAATTAACCAAAAAGTCATACCTAGACCAGATCCAGATACTGCTTGAGGTAAGGCACTAAGAGGTGGATAAATTGTCCATCCTCCACTAGCAGGACCACCTTCAACAAAAATTGAAATAAACATTACAATACTTGATAAAAAGAAAAACCAATAAGATAGCATATTAAGAAATCCAGATGCCATATCTCTCGCACCCACCTGTAATGGGATTAAAAAGTTACTAAATGTACCACTTAATCCTGCAGTTAATACAAAGAAAACCATAATGGTTCCATGCATAGTTATGAGTGCTAAGTAAACTTCAGCATCAATTTTTCCTTGGGGTGTTAGCCAGTTACCAATTATAGGACTTAAAAAACTTAAATCTAAATCTGGAAAACCAAGTTGAACTCTAAATAAAGATGAAAAAAGTCCACCTACTACAGCCCAAAATATTCCAGTAATAAGAAACTGTTTAGCTATAACCTTATGATCCTCTGAAAAAATATATTTTCTAATAAATCCAAGATCATGATGTTCATCATGATGTTCATCATGATCAACTTTAACCTTTTTTATTGTTTTTAATTTGGTCTCCATAATTAATCGCGTAAAGATAGTTTTTGAAAATTATTTTTTTCTTGAATTTTAGATAAATATTCAGGATTTTTTTCAATCCATGGTTTCTGAGATTTCTTCCATTCTAAATATTCATATTCTTCTTGAACCACAACTGTATGTTTCATTGAAAAGTGAGCTCTACCACAAATTTTATTACATAAAATTTCATAATTAAAATCAGGATTGCCTGTTTCTTCTCTAATTTCTTCAGTTGTTTTAGTTGGAACAAACCAAAATTGAGTAGGCATTCCAGGAACAGCATTCATTTGAGATCTCATATAAGGCATATACACACTATGTATAACATCTCTTGAACGAATTTTGAATAAAACGGGTTTTCCTTTAGGTACATGTATTTCTCTAGGCATAAAATCATCAAAGGAAGCAGAATCAGTAAAATCAACCCCAAGAATATTATCAACATCAATAAGTTTGAAATTGTATGAACCTAATTTATTATCTTCTCCAGGATATCTTGATGCCCATGCAAACTGATATCCAACGACTTCAATTACTTCAGGATCTTCAGGTGGAGGACCTGTTATTTCACCCCAAACTATTAATCCCCATCCAATTAAAACGGTAAGAACAATTGCGGGAATGATAGTCCAAATTAGTTCAAGTTTTAGATTTTCTGGATAAAATTGGGCTTTTCTTGATTCATTATATTTATACTTATATGCAAAATAAAACATAACAATTTGAGTAACAATAAATACAAATGCAGTTACTGCTGTTGTTACCCAAAATAGTCTTTCAGTAACATACCCGTGTTCAGAAGCAATTGGTAATACATAATTATCATATTCTGCAACAGAATACCAAACAAGACCTACAATTAGTGAGAGTAAAAATATAATCCCACCGATAGCATTTAAATTATTCAAACTGTCATTAAAGCTTGATGATTTTTTTTCTTTATCAGTAATTGCCAATAATTCAGAAGATCTAAATAATTGAAAAATTATTAGAAGGAAAAGAAACGCTGAAATAAATAAAATAATATTCATCAAATTAAAAATTTAAACATCATGATGCAAACTTTCCTCAAGCATTGGATGATTTTTTGCAACCAATCTTCGAGAACTTAAACTACGTAATACTACGAATAAAAATGAAGAAAGATACACAACTAATATTCCAATTTCCATAAAGCCAAATCCACCGTTCTCTTTTAAAACTCCAGGCGTTACCATTAAGTAAAAATCAATGAAATGACCAAATAAAATTATCGGACAAGCAATTTTTAAAAATCTTGTATGTCTTTTGCTAGCCCTTGTCATCAAAAACAAGAAAGGAAAGAAAAAGTTACAAATTAAATTGAGATAAAAGAAAGGAGCATAAATGCCACTTTTAACTCTTTCTACATAATATATTGTTTCCTCGGGAATGTGTGCATAATAAATTAATAAGTATTGAGAAAACCATATATAAGTCCAAAAAACACTGAATGCAAAAACAAATTTTCCTAAATCATGAATAACACTATGATTAATAAAATCTAAATTTCCGTTTTCTTTTAATGCTATAACTATTAACGTTATAAATGCAAGAGAAGATACCCACCAACTTGCAAAAACATACCAACCAATCATTGTACTAAACCAATGAGTATCAATAGATAAAATCCAATCCCAAGCAGCAACAGAACTTGTAACAGCATAAACTACAACAAATACTGCTGAAATAGTAAACAATTTTCTCCAATGAGTTTCTCCTCCATTGACATCTTCTTTATCAGACTCTTTAACAATTATAATGTATAATAAATACCATATAACAAAAAATAAAATCATTCTTGATAAATAAAAAGGCACATTCAAATATGCTTTTTTACCATCAATAATAGCATCATATCTGTAATCGTTAACATCATATAAATATTCATGAGTCCAGTGAAAAATATCATGGTTAGCTATTCCAAAAACTAGAAGCATTAAAATAAAAGCATAAGGCATCCAACTTCCCATAGCTATTGGTATTCTTATCAAACCTGCTGACCATCCAGCTTGAGCTACATATTGAATTGCAAGGAAAAATACCGCTGATACTGAAATACCGGTAAAATATACATTATTAATCCATAAGTTTGAAAAGAATCTTTGATACCAATGAAATTCATAGTGTGAACTTTCTGAAGCTAAATTAGAAACCTCTTCATGATGACTATCTCCATTTATTATCATAAAAATACCAACAATTGTTAAAAGAATTCCTGAAGCAAATAAAATTAATAATTGCTTTTTAGTTTGTGATTTAAATATATAGTCTTTTCCTAAACTCATTGTTTTTGTAAAGTTTGAACATATTTAACAACCTTCCATCTGTCTTCAATTGATATTTGAGATCCATGAGCCCACATTCTACCTTTTCCATGGGTAATAGTGTGAAAAATATCACCTTCGGTTTTATCTTTAACAGCTCTTGAATTATAGGCAGTAACACCTTTATATACGACACCAACTAACCCATCACCCATTCCTTTATCACCATGACAATGAATACAATATCTAGTATAAATAACCTTTCCTTCTATTAATACTTCTTCAGAATCTTCTAATGGGCTTTTTAACTCCGATGCTAAGTCAATACTATCTTTAGGAATTCTATATGGTAAATAATTACTTCTCCTTACTGTTCCTGGAACTGGCTCCCTCATTGTCATTTCATTATTGTTATACGGATTGGAATTATAAAATTCACCATGATTATCATCAGGATTTGAATCCAGCCAACTTCCAATTTCTTTATCTTTAACTTGAGATAAAGGTTCATAGGGAACTGAATGATACATATTAGGAGCATATTCAACTCCAGGATAATCATCCTTAGCAGCACAAGCTGAAATAAATAAACCAATTAAAAATATTTTTATATTTTTCATTTAATCCATTTGCTTTTCATTAACTTCTGATGCACCAGAGGCATTTAAAAGCTTTGTAATTTTAGTTTTATTTAATTTATTTTTTTCTAGTTCAATTGCAACAATGTGTTTATCATCAGTAGATCTAATATCAAACATTTTAGCTTTTCCCCAAGGCTTCAAATCACTTATTACTAAAAAAGTCCCAACCATTCCAAATGCAGATAATAACACAGTCATTTCAAAAGTTACAGGAATAAAAGTTGGAAAAGGTAAAAAATCTTTTCCTCCTATTATCATTGGCCAATCAATTGTCATCATATAAATCATCATTGTAAGAGCTAAACATGTTCCTGTCATACCAAAAAGAAAAGCAGCTATTGATAATCTTGATCTATTGTATCCTAAAGCTTTTTCAATACCATGTACTGGAAAGGGAGAATATACCTCATGAATATTTACTCCTTCTTTTCTAACTTTAGTAATAGCTTTTAACAAAACATCCTCATCTTCAAATACTCCTAAAACAAAATTTTTAATACTATCAGCCATTTATTTGTTTTTTTTTGTTTCTCCTGTAGGTTTTAAAATACTTTTAACTTCAGCCATGTTAATTACAGGAAAATATTTTGAAAAAAGTAAGTAAGCTGTAAAGAAAAACCCAAATGAAAAAAGATACATTCCCACATCATAAATTGTCGGATAAAACATTCCCCAACTTGAAGGAATATAATCTCTATGCAAAGAAGTAACAATTATGACAAATCTTTCAAACCACATACCAATATTTACTACAATAGAAATAATAAATGTTGCAGCTATATTAGTTCTGATTTTTTTAAACCAAAAAAGTTGAGGTGATACAACATTACAAGCCATCATAGAAAAATATGCCCACCAATAAGGTCCGGTAACTCTATTATAGAAAGCATATTGTTCATATTCAACGCCAGAGTACCAAGCTATAAATAATTCTGTAATGTATGCAATACCAACAATAGAACCAGTTACTATAATAACTATATTCATCAATTCAAGATGTTTGATAGTAATGTAATCTTCTAAATTGTATACTTTTCTTGTAATAATTAATAGAGTAAGAACCATTGCAAATCCAGAAAAAATAGCACCAGCAACAAAATAAGGGGGAAAAATTGTTGTATGCCATCCAGGAATAACTGAAGTAGCAAAATCCATTGAAACAATAGTATGAACAGATAAAACAAGAGGTGTTGCTAAACCAGCTAAAACCAAAGCAACAGTTTCATACCTTGACCAAGTTTTTGCAGCTCCATCCCAACCAAAACTCAAGGCTCCATATATTGATGCTGAAATTGTTCTTCCAGCTTTTACTGCTCTATCTCTTATAGTCGCAAAGTCTGGAATCAACCCAATATACCAGAAGACGAGAGAAACTGAAAAATAAGTGCTAATCGCAAAAACATCCCATAAAAGAGGACTGGCAAAATTTACCCATAAAGAACCGTACGTATTTGGAAGTGGCAATGCCCAAAAAAACCCAAGCCATAATCTTCCCATATGAAGCAAGGGAAACATAGCAGCACAAATTACAGCAAATATTGTCATTGCTTCAGCAGCCCGGTTTATAGACATCCTCCACCTTTGTCTAAATAAAAGTAAAATTGCTGAAATAAGTGTTCCAGCATGACCAATACCTACCCACCAAACAAAGTTTGTAATATCCCATGCCCAACCTACAGTTTTATTTAAACCCCACATACCAATACCATCCCACAAAGTTCTATATACAGCATAACCACCAACTAAAAGCATCATTAGAGAAATACCTAGAGCTATTAACCAAGATACACTTGGCTTGTCTTCAACCCTTCTAGATATATCATTTGAAACATCATGAAGAGTTTTACCTCCGGTAATTAATGGTGTTCTTATTTTAGATTCAACATGCATATTTTTAACTTTCTTTTTTATTTCTAATTTTTCTCATATACCAAATGTTTGGACTTACTTTTATTTCATCTAGTACATTGTAAGCTCTTTCTTCATTTACCTGCAATTTATTTTCTTCTTTCCTTTTAATTTTCAAATATTTTGAAATATTACTTTTTGAATCATTCATATCTCCAAATAATATAGCTTCTGAAGGACAGGAAGCAGCGCATGCAACATTAATTTCTCCATCTTTTGGCCTTCTATTTTCTTTTTTAGCTTTTAATTTTCCCTCTTGAATTCTTTGTACACACATTGAGCACTTTTCCATAACACCTCTTGATCTAACGGTTACATCAGGATTAAGAACCATCTTACCTAAATCATTATTCATAGAAGAATTCTTGTCAAATTGTTCATTGTCATGGTATTTAAACCAATTAAATCTTCTTACTTTATAAGGACAATTGTTTGCACAATATCTTGTTCCAATACATCTATTGTAAGTCATTTGGTTCAGACCTTCAGTACTATGAGTTGTTGCTGCAACAGGACAAACAGTCTCACAAGGAGCATTATTACAGTGTTGACACATCATTGGTTGAAAAGTAACATCTGGATTTTCTGAAGCTTTCTCTAAACCTTTTAAGTCATGAACATCCGCATCACTTGAATAATATCTATCTATTCTAATCCAAGCCATCTCTCTCCTATTTAAAACTTCATCCTTTCCAACGACCGGAACATTATTTTCTGCCTGACAAGCAATTGTACATGAACCGCAACCTGTACAAGCATTAAGGTCAATAGCTAATCCCCAGTGATGATTATTATATTTATGACCTTTCCATAAAGAAACATCTTCGGGTTTTTTATATCCTTTACTTGTATAAATTTTCATTTGATATTGACCAGAATTAGGATCTTCTACGTACTTTTTTAGAGTAGTTTCTTGAATAACACTCTCTCTACCCATAATAGTATGATGTGTTTGAGTTTGAGCTATTCTATATTCTTCATTTGAATTTGATAATTGAATATTTTTAATAGTTAAATTTTGATAACCTTTTAAAAATTCAATCATTTCATATGCATCTTGTCCAACATTATTTCCAACAGCACCAGATTTTATACGTCCATAACCTAAAGCTAGACCAACTGTTCCCTCAGCTTGACCGGGCTGAACAATTGCAGGTATTAAGTATTCTTTTCCAGAATCTAATTTGACTATAAGTTTCTGTGTTGTCATGTCTCCCACTTGAAGATTTAACTCTTTAGCTAATTTTGAATTTATTGATAAATAATTATCCCAACATACTTTAGATATTGGATCTGGCATTTCTTGAAGCCATGGGTTATTTGCTTGAATACCATTCCCCACACTAGAGTTTAAATATAGAACCAATTCATTTTCATTAGAAAGCGAATAGTTTTGGTCTATCCAAAAAGAAACGTTTTTTAATAAGCTAGATATTTTACTAGTTAAATTTTTTGAATCTTTATCTTTAATCTCATAAAAACCATCATGTAAACATTGATCCCAAAAAATCTGAAAACTAGTATTTATTCCTTCACTTCTATATAATTTTTCCCAATTACTTTTAATGAAATTAAAATAATCAGAATCATTTTCGGACCATTTTAGAAAACTTTCCTGGAATTGTCTAGTATTAAAAAGTTTTGAAATTGTTGGTTGAGAAAAACTAAAAAAACCATGAGTTGGTTCATAATCATTCCAAGATTCTAAGTAATGATTATCTGGAGCAATAACTTTTACTTGAGATGTTGTTTCATCCATTCTATCAGAAGTAGAAATAGATAATTGAATATCATTAATCTTACTAGATATTTCTGATCCTAATGGGTGATCATAAACTGGATTACAATTTAGGAAAATTACAGCACCAACTTTATCTGTATTTATATCTTTAATGAATTTATTAAATTCAAAGTCATTACCATTTCTTAAATTATATGCATTATCAAATGAAATTGTTGTATTATAATTATTTAAAATTTCATTTATAGAATTTATAACAATTTGAACATATTCATCATTAGATCCAGAAACTATAATTGAATTTCCAACATTATTAATCAAATCCTCAGCTATCATACTAAGTTTATCATCAACTATTTCATTTTTAAATTGGATAGGAGTTTTTCCATATTTTTTAGCTAAAAGATTATATAAACTTGTAATATAAAAAGCTTGTTCAGAACTTTTAATTGGAATTCTATAATCTGCATTTGATCCAGTCAAAGATAAATTTGATTCAAATGAATACAATCTTGACATTGTTTTTTTATTAGTATTAACTTTTCTGGTTTTTGCAAATTGATTATTAAAAAGAGTGTGATTAATTGAACTACCTAAAAAATCATAATCAAAAGAAACTATAACTTTTGCTTTAGAAAAATCATAGAAAGGAATTTTTCTGATTCCAAATGATTTACTATTTGCTTCAAGAGAACCGTGATAAGAAACTTGATCATATTGAACATGTTTAAAGTTAAATTTGTTCTTAAAACCATCTAATACTTTTTGAGATGAAGGACTAAAAGTAGAGTTTGAAATTATATAATTATTTTTACCCGATTTACTATTTACTTCTAAATTTTCTGATACATAATTATCAATATCTTTCCATTCAGCTTTTTTACCATTTAATATTGGATTTTGCAACCTTTCTTTATCATATAATGATAATACAGAGGCCTCTACTTGTGATGATGTCCCTCCACCATTGACTTTTGAAAGCTTATTTCCTTCAATTTTAATTGGCCTACCTTCACGAGTTTTAACAACTACACTACAATAGTCACTACCACTTACGAAAGATGAAGCATAATAATTGGCTATTGATGCATCAATATCAACTGGTTTATTAACATATGGAATTGCTTTTTTAATGGGAGCTTCACAAGAAGCTAAAGTTGCTGCAGATAATCCAAATCCCATCATTTTAAGAAAGTCTCTCCTCGAGTTATTTGAACTTCCATTAATTGGTAAATATTCAGGAAATTCATTATGAGCATTTTTGATAAATTCTTTATCATTTCTCAATTGCTCTATTCCTTTCCAATATGTTTTATTTTCCTTTTTCATATTAATAGTGACATTTTGAACATTCTAAACCTCCAATATCTTGTACTTTTAATGGGTTCTTTGAATTTTTACCATGCAAAGCAACTAACTTATCATAATATTCATTCCCTTTAGCGTTTACATTTGTTTCCCTGTGACAATTAATACACCAACCCATGGTTAATTCAGAATACTGATAAACAACATCCATTTCTTTAATTGGACCGTGACAAGTTTCACATTCAATACCACCAACTTTCACATGTTGAGCATGATTAAAATATGATAGATCAGGTAAATTATGAACTCTTACCCACTCAATTGGTTTATTTTCTTCGTAGGCAGTTAATATTTTTTGAATTTCTGGTTTATCCGTTTCAATAGCATTATGACAATTCATACATATATTAACTGAAGGAATATTAGCAGATTTTGAAATATTAACTCCAGTATGACAATAATTACAATCAATTTCGTATTGACCAGCATGAATTTTATGAGAAAATGCTATTGGTTGAGCTGGTTGATAATTTTGTTGAATTCCAACAGTGTAAAGTCCATCTATACAAGATCTTACTAAAATGATTGTAAATACAAAAGTAGTTGCACCAAGAATAAAATCACTTTTAAGGAATCTTTTATAATTAAATCTGTATTCAATAAACTCTTTATCAGAATCAGATAATTTTTTTCCACTTATCGTATCTTCCAATAAGATATATTTTTTTGATAGTTTATTAAATTGAATCAAAACAACTAAGGTGATTATTAACAACGTAATGATTAGAAAAGTAAGAATGTTAACAGTAGTATTTGAAACTGATGATTGTAAATCAGAAGAAATCCCTTGATCATTACTCTCAGCTGCTACAGCGACTTCAATGGGCTTTGCAGATTCAGATTTTATATATTCTAGTATGGAATTTAATTCTCCATCATTAAAATCAAATGAGGTCATCAAAGTATTGTTATACTCTTTGTAAAGATTTACAGCATATTCATCACCACTTTGAATTACCTTTTGAGAATTTCTAATAAAAGCATACAACCATTCCTCAGATTTTCTTTCATGAACATCTCTAAGGGCAGGGCCAATTACAACATCGTTAATCGCATGGCATACTGTACAATTTCCTTTAAAAATCGACTCGCCATTTTGAACAATAGAATTATCTACAGATTCAGTATCTTGGGCAAATAAAAAACTGGAGTTTAGATTTGAAAATGATAAAAAAATTGATAGAAAAAAAACCGAAATAAATTTCATTTTGGAAGCGATTCTAAAAGAAGAATTTTTAATCATTTAGTTATAACTAAATTAAGTTAAAAACATATAAAATTATAATTCACGACAAATGTAATTATGGAGAAATTAACATCAAAAGAATATTGAATTATCTGGTTTATTTAGAATATTTCTAAATAATTAAATTTAATACTTATTAACTTTTAAATCATTTTCTTTAATTATTCTTCTTAAAATTTTTCCAACATTAGATTTAGGTAGCTCATTAACAAAAGAAACATGTTTAGGGCATTTATAAGAAGTGAGTTTTTCCTTACAATGCTCGATAATTTCATTATCAGTTAACAACTCATCTTTTTTAACTACCACAGCTTTCACCGCTTCAGTTGTTTTTTTATCTGGCACTCCTATAACACCTACTTCTAATACTTTTGGATGTGAAGAAATAACATGTTCAACTTCATTTGGAAATACATTGAATCCTGAAACCAAAATCATCTCTTTTTTCCTATCAACTATTTTAATAAATCCATCTTTATCCATAATTGCTATATCCCCAGTTTTTAACCAATTTCCTAACATAACTTCTGATGTTTCATTTTGTCTTTGCCAATACCCTTTCATTACTTGTGGACCTTTCACACAAAGTTCACCCCTCTCACCTAAATTTACTTCTTTGTTTTTGTCATCTACAAACTTCACATTAGTACTTGGCAATGGAAGACCAATAGTACCAATTTTATCAGTTCCATCAAGTGGATTCATTGTTACTACTGGTGATGTTTCTGTTAAACCATAACCCTCTGACAAAGGACTTCCAGTTATTTCTTTCCATTTATTTGCAACAATTTTCTGAACTGCCATTCCTCCCCCAAATGCAACTTTTAATTTTGTAAAATCTAATTCCTTGAAGCCATCTGCATTAATTAATCCATTAAATAATGTGTTAACACCAGTAATAACAGAAAATTTATGTTTAGATAATTCTTTCACAAAGCCTTTCATATCTCTTGGATTTGTAATTAATACGTTTTTTGCACCCATTTTGAACATAACAAGAGCATTACACACTAAAGCAAATATGTGATACAAAGGCAATGCAGTTATACAAATTTCTTTTTTATCACTTAATAAAGTTTTCATAACCTCATGAATCTGTGAAAGATTTGATAATACATTATAATGGGTAAGCATAGCACCCTTTGAAACTCCAGTTGTTCCACCTGTATATTGTAAAAAAGCAATGTCATCAGATTTAATTTTATGTTTTTTGAAATCATGTTTAGACCCGGTTTCTAATGCTTTTTTGAATGATACAGCTTCCGGAAGATTATATTTAGGAACCATTTTTTTTATATTTTTCACAACAAAATTTGTAATGAAGCCTTTAATTCCACCTAACATATCACCTATATTAGAAACAATAACATGTTTAATATGTGTATTAGAAATTATCTTTTCTAGGTTGTAAGCAAAATTCGATAAAATTAATATTGCTTTTGCACCAGAATCTTTAAACTGATGTTGCATCTCATTTGGAGTATAAAGTGGATTTGTATTTACCACGACAATACCTGACCTTAAAGCTGCAAAAAGAGCAATGGGATATTGCAATACATTAGGTGATTGTATTATTAACCTATCTCCTTTTTTTAATTTTAATTCTTCAGTTAGATACAGAGAAAAGTTTTTTGAGAGAATATCTAATTCATTGTAAGTAATAGTTTTACCCATGTTTTCAAAAGCAATTAAATCAGAATAATTTTTGAATCCATCATCCAAAAATTCAGCAAAAGAATTGTATGCATCTAGATTAGCAGAGGTATTAACTCCATTAGGGTAATTTTTTAACCAAATTTTATTTTTCATTTTTAAAAGACAATTTTATTTATTTTAAAAGTAATACTTTGAAAGTATAAAAAAAATTGTTTTATGTTCTAAGTAGGGTAAAAAGAAAAAGGGGATTTAAAAAAAACCCCCTTTATGTAAACAACATTAACCCAAAAATGAATTTGTAATTTATTGATCCAATAATTTAAATTAGATTTTTTTAAAAAAATTGATATAATTTTTATAAAAAATTTAAATATTTATAAAAAAAAATAATTTATTTTGAAAATTATTTAAAAATAGATAGAAATATGAATGAAAATTACCAAATTGATAATACTGATTTAAAGATTTTATCCCTACTTTCAAAGAATGCCAAGATACCTTACACTGAAATTGCAAAAAAAGTTTTTGTTTCAGGAGGAACTGTTCATGTAAGAATGAAGAAACTTGAAAAATTAGGAATAGTTAAAGGAAACAAATTAGTAATTGATTATTCTAAATTAGGATATAGCATAACATGTTTTATGGGGATTTTTTTAGAGAAAAGTTACCTATATAAAGAAACAGTCAGATCATTGAAAATGATTCAAGAAATTGTTGAAATACATGCTATAACTGGCAGATATACTATATTCATCAAGATATTTTGTAAGGATACATCACATTTAAGAAAAGTTTTAGATCAGAAAATTCATAAAATAAAAGGTATTACAAGAACTGAATCTTTTCTTTCAATTGAAGAGAATTCTAAGGAAATCTTACTATAATTAAAAAAAAACGAATAATAACTAAACTTTTTTTAAGAAATTAAGTTAATTAAATTTGTATTATAATTAGAATTTAAATTATGAGTAAAGAATCGAAGATAATTAAAGAGTTTACTTCCAAAGAATATGAGCATGGTTGGTCAGTTAATTTTGATGCTGACGAAGCGCCAATTGGAATAAATGATGATATAATTAAATTTATCTCAAAAAAGAAAAATGAACCAAGTTGGTTGTTGAAGTGGAGATTAGAAGCATTCAAAATATTTAAAAAAATGGATGAGCCTAATTGGGCAAATTTAAACTATACAAAAGTTGATTTTCAAAAAATAAAATATTACTCTGCTCCTAAACAAAAAAAATCTCTAAAATCATTAAAAGATGTTGATCCAGAATTGATTAAGACATTTAATCGATTAGGTATTTCATTAAATGAACAAAAAAAATTAACCGGTGTTGCAGTGGATGCCGTTATAGACTCTGTGTCCATAGCAACTACTTTTAAAGATAAATTGTCAGAACTTGGAATTATTTTTTGTTCATTTTCTGAAGCTGTAAATGAACACCCTAAGCTTGTAAAGAAATATTTAGGAACTGTAGTACCTAGAAATGATAACTATTTTGCAGCCTTAAATTCAGCAGTATTTTCTGATGGGTCTTTCTGCTATATTCCAAAAGGTATTAGATGTCCAATGGAACTTTCTACATATTTTAGAATTAATGCTGCAAATACTGGTCAATTTGAAAGAACTCTAATTATTGCTGAAGATAGTTCTTATGTAAGCTATCTAGAAGGATGTACAGCTCCAATGAGAGACGAAAACCAGCTGCATGCTGCTGTTGTTGAAATTTTTGCGGCAAAAAATGCTGAAGTTAAATATTCAACAGTTCAAAACTGGTATCCTGGAGACGAGAATGGCAAAGGGGGTATTTATAATTTTGTTACAAAAAGAGGGATTTGTTTCGGAAACAATTCTAAAATTTCATGGACACAAGTTGAAACTGGATCTGCAGTAACTTGGAAATATCCTTCATGTATATTAAAAGGAGATCATTCTGTAGGAGAATTTTATTCAGTTGCTGTAACTAACAATTATCAACAAGCGGACACCGGTTCTAAAATGATTCATATTGGAAAAAATTCTAAATCAAAAATTATTTCTAAAGGAATCTCTGCTGGGTTTTCCCAAAATAGTTATCGTGGACAAGTTAAGATTATGAAAAGAGCAAAAAACTCTCGAAACTTCTCACAGTGTGATTCTCTTCTACTAGGAAATAAATGTGGAGCTCACACATTTCCTTATATTGATGTTGAAAATAAATCCTCATTAGTAGAACATGAAGCTACAACTTCAAAAATTGGAGAAGATCAGATATTCTACTGTTTACAAAGAGGAATTGATGAAGAAAATGCTATTGCTCTTATAGTAAATGGTTATGCTAAAGAAGTATTAAAACAACTTCCTATGGAGTTTTCGGTTGAAGCTCAAAAGCTTTTATCTTTAACTTTAGAGGGAAGCGTAGGCTAAAATTTAATATTATGTTATCTATAAAAAAATTAAAAGTATCAATTGAAAATAATCTAATTTTAAAAGGACTTAATCTTGAGATTAATCAAGGAGAAGTTCATGCAATAATGGGGCCTAATGGATCAGGAAAAAGTACGCTTGCCTCAGTAATTGCTGGTAATGAAAATTATAAGGTTGAAAGTGGATCAATTTCTTTTTACGGAAAAAATATTAATGATTTTTCACCAGATGAAAGAGCAATGATGGGAGTTTTCCTTGCGTTTCAATACCCAGTTGAAATACCAGGAGTGTCAACTATAAATTTCATAAAAACAGCTTTAAATAGAATCAGAGAGTTTAATAAGAAAAAACCTCTCGATGCTGTAAACTTTCTAAAAACTATGAAGAAAAAAATGAATCTAGTAAAAATTGATAGAGATTTACTTAGTCGATCAATAAATGAAGGGTTTTCAGGAGGTGAAAAAAAAAGAAACGAAATATTTCAAATGGCTATGCTAGAACCAAAATTATCAATACTAGATGAAACAGATTCTGGATTAGATATAGACGCTCTTAAAATTGTTTCTAATGGTGTAAATAAATTAAGAACAAAAAATAATTCAACAATAGTTGTAACCCACTATCAAAGATTATTAGACTATATTGTCCCAGATTATGTTCACGTATTAATAGATGGAAAAATTGTAAAAAGTGGCAGTAAAGATTTAGCAATAGAATTAGAAAATAAGGGTTATGACTGGCTATAATCTCTTCAAAAAAATAAAAGTTAAATAATGTTTAAATCTGGTAATCTGATATTTGATGATAAAAAAATAAAGGATTTTATTAATAAAGAATCTAATCCATTTTTAAAAAAAAGTAGAAATAACTTTTTAAAAAAATTAGGTGAGAGGAAATTTAATATTAAAGAAGAATATAAATATACTCCACTAAAACAGACCATTGAAAAAAACTTTAATTTAAGATTTGAAATTGAAAAAAACATTTCATCTACCACAGAGAAAAAAATTTTACCATACATTATTAACGATAATAATATTTATCAAATTATAACTTTGGATGGTAAAATTTTGAAAAAATTTTCAAATCTTCCCTCTAAAATATCTTTTAAAAACTTCGACGAATTAGATAAAAAAGAGAAAAGTTTATTGCACCATCACTTTGGAGAAAATGATGATTCAGATGATGATATTTTTTCTGCATTAAATGGAGTACTTTGGTCTAAAGGATTATTTGTATACATTAAAAAAAATCAAGTTATTGACAGACCTATTATTGTAAATAATTTTTATACATCTGAAAAAAATATTTTCAGTTCACAATTGAGAAAATTTATTTTTATGGAAAAAAATTCAAAGCTATCAATATGTGAATTTGACTACTCACTAATTTCTAATAATTTTAATAGTAATGTAACTGAAATTATACTTGAAGAGCGTTCAGAGTTAGATTATTTTAAAATTCAAAATGATTCAAATAACTCAACATCTTTTAATAGCACTAATATTAAACAGAAAAAAAATAGTATTTCAAATACATTTACTTTTTCTTTTTCTGGTGATATTATTAGAAATAACCTTAATATATCTTTGATTGATGAAAATTGTTATTGTAACATGTATGGAATATATGCTTTAAATAATAAATCACATGTAGATAACCATACATCTGTAGACCACATGCAAAAAAATTCTATTAGCAATGAACATTATAAAGGAATTATGAATGGCCATTCAAATGGTGTTTTTAATGGTAAAATTTTTGTAAGAAAAGAAGCACAAAAAACAAATGCTTTCCAATCTAATAATAATATTATATTATCTGATAATGCAAAAATTAATACAAAACCACAATTAGAAATTTGGGCTGATGATGTTAAATGCTCTCATGGATGTACAACCGGTCAATTAGATGAGAATGCTATATTTTATTTACAGTCAAGAGGAATTAATAAAGAGAGAGCTGTTTCTATTTTAATTAATGCTTTTTTTGATGAAATAATTCAAAAAATAAATCAAAACATAGTAAAAGATAAAATAAACAAAATTTTATCAACAAAAATTGAATCCTACCTAAATGAGCGTTAAATCATTTAACTTAGTCAAAATCCGAGATCAGTTTCCAATTTTAAATAAAAAAATAAATAATCATCAATTAGTTTATTTTGATAATGCTGCTACGACTCAAAAACCAAAAAAGGTTATTAACGCTATAAATGAATATTATTCTGAATATAATGCTAATATTCACAGAGGTATACACACACTAGCTGAAAAAGCTACAAATGAATATGAGAAAACAAGGAAATCAATTTCCCAGTTTATAAATTCAAAATCTGAAAAAGAAATAATCTTTACTAGAGGAACTACTGAAGGAATAAATTTAATTGCATCTTCTTTTGTTAAAAACTTTCTAAAAAAAGAAGATGAAATCATTATAAGCGAAATGGAACACCACTCTAATATTGTTCCATGGCAAATGATTTGTGAGGAAAATGGGATAGTTTTAAAAACAATAAATGTTTTAGAAAACGGAGAGATTGATTTAGATAATTTTAAAGAATTGATTAATGATAAAACAAAATTTCTTTCCATAGTTCATACATCAAATACTCTTGGAACTGTTAATCCCATAAAAAAAATAATTGAAATTTGTAAAAAAAATAATATTACTACAATGGTTGACGGAGCACAAGCTTCAGCACATTCA
>CEVX01019283.1_pt1 | contig 17092 bp, 15 predicted proteins | sample 356561 | NCBI WGS metagenome assembly CEVX01 (sample SAMEA2623886, study PRJEB7988) | marine metagenome | biome: marine biome (ENVO:00000447); feature: surface water layer (ENVO:00002042); material: "saline water (ENVO:00002010), including plankton (ENVO:xxxxxxxx)" | depth 5 m | reverse complement strand
ACAACCTCTCTTATTAAATTTGCTTCTTGTTTTAATAAAAAAGCATCTTCGAACATCATTGCTGCAGATAATATAGTAGCTAAAGGGTTTGCAATATTTTTTCCAGCAGCTTGGGGATATGACCCATGTATTGGCTCAAATAAAGATGTTTCTGTTCCAACGGATGCAGAGGGCATTAACCCCATTGATCCAGAAATTACTGAAGCTTCGTCAGTTAAGATATCTCCAAATAGGTTTTCCGTAATTAAAACATCGTAAGAGTTAGGCCACTGTACAAGTCTCATTGCAACAGCATCAACAAATTCATATGACACTTCAACTTCAGGGTAATCTATCTCCATAGATTTTACCGTTTCTCTCCATAGTCTTGATGATTCCAACACATTTGCTTTGTCTACACAACACAATTTTTTTGATCTTTTCATTGCCAGTTCAAATCCTTTTTTAGCCAATCTTATTATTTCGACTCTTTTATAAGTACATGTATCAAATGCAGTGTTTCCATTATCTTTTCTTCCCCTTTCTCCAAAGTAAATACCACTAGTTAATTCTCTAAGAAAAATTAAATCAGTTCCATTAATTCTTTCTTTTTTTAATGGAGATTTTTCAATTAATGAAGGAAATGTAAAAGTTGGTCTAATATTTGCAAAAAGGCCTAATTTCTTTCTCATTTTTAATAAACCCTGCTCAGGTCTTATTTTGGCAGATGGATCATTATCAAATTTAGGATGTCCTATAGCACCAAATAATATAGCGTCAGAATTCATACATATTTCATGGGTTTCATCTGGATATGGATCTCCAACCTTATCAATTGCATCTGCTCCAGTTATCGCTCTAGTCCAATTTATAGTATGATTAAATTTCGTAGCAATAGCATTAGAAACTCTTAATGCTTGTTCTGTTACTTCTGGTCCTATTCCATCTCCGGCAAGCAAAGCTATGTTTAATTTCATTTTATATAATATTTAACATTTTTTCAGTAGCCTTTATGGCTGATACTGTTTGATCAGAGTCTAATCCTCTTGTTATAAATTCTTTATTATTATTTTTCCAGGTGATAAATGTCTCACACAAAGCATCAGAATTACTTCCTGGAGGTATTGTTACAGCATAGTCAATTAATAAAGGAAGATTTAATTTATTGATATCGTATATTTTTTTCACAGCATTTATGAATGCATCGAACTGCCCGTCTCCAGTACCACTTTTTTTAAATAAAATTCCATTAATTTCTATTTCTACATCTGCCGAGGGGTTTGATCCCATTTTATGTTTTAGTTCGTATGATTTGATGATTATTTTTTCTTTAAAATCAGAACTGTTTAAAACATCTGAAATAATGTATGGAAGATCTTCAGCTGTCACTCTTTCTTTTTTGTCACCTAGTTCTATTATTCTTTTTGTAACTTTTTTTAAATCTTCTTCCTTTATGTGTAGCCCTAGTTCTTGTAAATTTTTTCTAATATTAGCTTTTCCTGATGTTTTTCCTAATGCATATTTTCTTTTCCTTCCAAACCTTTCAGGGAGTAAATCATTATGATAAAGGTTCTTTTTACTGTCTCCATCAGCGTGAACGCCTGCTGTTTGTGTGAATACATTTTCACCAACAATAGGTTTGTTTGCAGGTATTCTAAATCCAGTAAAAGTTGAAACTAATTTACTTACTTTATAAAGAGATTCTTCTTTTAAATTAATTTTAATATTTGGAACAAAGTCTCTAATTACAGCTGCTACACTTGCCATTGGAGCATTACCAGCTCTTTCCCCCATACCATTTACTGTTAAGTGTAATCCATGACAACCAGCTTTTAAACTTTCAATTACGTTAGACACACTTAAGTCATAATCATTATGTGCATGAAAATCAAAATGTGTTTTAGGATACTTTTCTATAATTTCAGAAAGAAAAATAAATGTTTCATTTGGACTTAAAACTCCTAGTGTGTCAGGTAATAAAATTCTTTTAATAGGTTGTTCAGTTAAAAAGTCTAAATAGTCATATACATATTCTTTTGAATTTCGCATACCATTACTCCAATCTTCTAAATATACATTTGTAGTAATACCTTCTTTATCAGCTAAATGAATAGACTCATTAATTTCTTTAAAATGTTCTTTAGGTGTTTTTTTAATTTGATGTGTTAAATGATTTAAAGAACCTTTAGTAAGAAGGTTTTGAACTTTTGCACCAGTCTTTAATAGCCAATCTAAAGAAATTCCATTATCAAGAAATGTTAATATTTCAATTCTGTTTAGATAACCATTTGATTCCCCCCAACTAGTTATGTTTTTTACTGCTTGAAACTCACCTTTTGAAACTCTAGCTGATGCCACTTCAATTCTGTCAATTTTTAATTCTTCAATTAATAATTTAGAAATAGTTAGTTTTTCGGATACTGAAAACGACATTCCAGAGGTTTGTTCTCCATCCCTCAAGGTAGTATCCATTATTTCAATAGTTCTTTTCTTCATCTTTATTTTAGAAGAATTAAATTTTAGAGAGGGGTTTTTTTAGCAAATTCTTTTATTGAATCTTTCATATTCATTAAGTAATCAATATCGTCATATCCATTTAACATGTTTCCTTTCTTATATTCGTTAATTTCAAAGGATTCGGAATTACCATTTTCTAATATTTTAATAATTTGTTTATTTAAATCGACATTTAACTTAGTCTTGGGGTTCTTGTATATTGTATTAAATATATCCTCTAAGAATCTTGGAGAAACCTGAACTGGAAGTACACCTATATTTAAGCAGTTGTTTCTAAAAATATCTGCAAAAAAACTTGAAACAACACATCTAAAACCATAATCATATATAGCCCACGCCGCATGTTCTCTCGATGAGCCAGAGCCAAAGTTCTTGCCTCCAACTAATATTTTTCCAACATAATTAGGGTTGTTTAACACAAAATCTTTCTTTGGATTATTGTTGGAGTTGTAACGCCAATCTCTGAACAAATTATCACCAAATCCAACCCTTTCTGTAGCTTTTAAAAATCTTGCAGGAATTATCTGATCAGTGTCAATATTTTCAATTGGTAGAGGAACTGCAGTACTTTCTAAAATTTTAAATTTATCGTATGCCATAATTTATAATTAATAAAGAGTTCTTGGGTCAGTAACAGTTCCTGTTAAAGCGGCAGCAGCAGCAACTAACGGGCTAGCTAATAAGGTTCTAGATCCAGGTCCTTGCCTTCCTTCAAAATTCCTGTTAGATGTACTAACAGCATATTTACCAGCAGGAATCTTGTCGTCATTCATTGCAAGACACGCCGAACATCCTGGCTCCCTTAACTCAAAGCCAGCTTCTTCAAGAATTTTTAATAACCCTTCTTCTCTAATAGCTTTTTCGACCTTGTGCGACCCAGGGACAAGCCAAGCTGTTACGTTAGCTGCTTTCTTTTTTCCTTTTACTATTTCTGTAAATGCTCTAAAATCTTCAATTCTTCCATTAGTACAACTTCCTAAGAATACAAAATCAATCTTTTTACCCAACATACTTTCTCCCTCATTATAATTCATGTATTCAAGAGATTTAAGATATGTTTTAATTCCCCCATCCTGACTTTCTGCACTGGGTATTCCGTTAGAAATACTCATTCCCATTCCAGGGTTTGTTCCGTAAGTTATCATTGGTTGAATTTTGTTTCCATCAAAAACTAATTCTTTATCAAATAGAGCATCTTCATCACTTTTTAGTGTTGACCAATATTTCATTGCTTTTGACCAATCATCGCCTTTTGGAGTAAATTCTCTATCTTTAATATATTCAAAAGTTTTTTGATCAGGAGCAATCATTCCGCCTCTAGCTCCCATTTCAATACTTAGATTACATACTGTCATTCTTCCTTCCATACTCATTTCAGTAAATACATTTCCTGCGTATTCGACAAAATATCCAGTTGCACCAGATGTAGTAAGCTTAGATATTATAAAAAGAGCTACATCTTTTGGAGTTACTCCTTTACTTAATTTACCATCAATAGTAATTCTCATTCTTTTTGCCTTAGGCTGCATTATGCATTGAGCAGATAAAACCATTTCAACTTCAGAGGTTCCTATTCCAAAAGCAATAGCTCCAAAAGCTCCGTGTGTAGAAGTATGAGAATCTCCACAAACAATTGTTGCACCAGGTTGAGTGATACCATACTCAGGCCCAACAACGTGAACGATTCCATTTTTTTCATGCCCAAGTCCCCAATAAGAAATACCATGTAATTTAGAGTTTTCTTCTAATGCTTTTAGTTGATTGGCAGATAAAGGGTCTTTGACAGGAAGATGTTGGTTTTTTGTAGGGGTGTTGTGATCAGCTGTTGCAAAAGTTTTTTCGGGAAATAAAACACTAATATTCCTGTTTTTCAATCCTAAAAAAGCTACTGGGCTTGTTACTTCATGAACCATGTGTCTGTCAATAAATAAAACATCTGGACCATTTTTAATTCGATGTATTACATGGGAATCCCAAACTTTATCAAATAATGTTTTGCTCATGATTTATAAAGTAATTATTGGTTTTAAATTAGAGTTTTTAATTATAATTGGTATGTCTTCATCCTTAACTTCTTTTCTTAAATCAGCATATTTTAAAAATTCTGAATATACAATGTCTAATTCATTTTTAGTTAATTCAAAACCAATATTTTTTGCCCTGTAAGCTAATGCAGCTCTTCCACTTCTCGCAGTAAGAACAATAGCAGATTCATTAACTCCGACATCATGAGGGTTTATTATTTCATAGGTTTCTCTATTTTTAATAACTCCGTCTTGGTGAATACCAGAGCTATGAGCAAAAGCGTTAGCACCCACAATTGCTTTATTAGGTTGAACAGGCATTGCCATGCTTTCAGAAACCATTTGACTTGTCCCGTATAGAAGCTTTGAATTTATATTTGTATCTAAATTTAATTTAGGATGTTGTCTCATTATCATAACAACTTCTTCTAATGAAGTGTTTCCTGCTCTTTCGCCAATTCCATTTATGGTACATTCTATTTGTCTTGCTCCATTTAATACTCCTGAAATGGAGTTAGCAGTAGCTAAACCTAAGTCATTATGACAATGACATGAAATAATTGCTTTATCGATATTTTTTACATTTTCTTTTAAAAACTTAATCTTTTCACCATATTCATCAGGTAGACAGTATCCCGTAGTATCAGGAATATTTAAAACTGTAGCTCCTGCTTCAATCATTTTTTCACAAACTTTAGCTAAAAATTCATTTTCAGTTCTTCCAGCATCTTCAGCATAAAACTCAACATCATTAACAAATTTTTTAGCATACTTTACAGCTTCAAATCCTTTATTCAAAATCTGTTCTCTTGTTGAATTAAATTTGTATTTGATATGAAAATCAGATGTTCCTATTCCTGTATGAATCCGTGGAGAAACAGCATATTTCAAAGATTCCGCTGCTACTTCAATATCTTTTTTTACAGCTCTTGTTAAACCACAAACAGTAGCATTTTTAACAATTTTGGAAATTTCCATAACAGAATTAAAATCACCAGGGCTAGAAATGGGAAATCCAGCTTCTATTACATTTACACCAAGTTCATCTAGTCTTTTAGCAATTACAATTTTTTGTTTTGTATTTAATTTACAACCAGGTACTTGTTCACCATCCCTTAGAGTAGTATCAAAAATATGAACTATTTCTTTACTCATAAATATTATTATGATATATATTAAAAATATATAAAAGTAAAAGTAATAAAATCGATTAAATAAATCTATTTTTCTTTGGAGTTAACACACATGTCCCAAACATTATTTTTAGGAAGTTTAGCAGTAATTTCAATATTTTTTTTAGAAACTGGGTGTATAAACTGTACTTTTCTTGAATGTAGATGAATACTTCCATCATTATTAGATCTTGAATAACCATATTTTAAATCTCCTTTGATAGGAAATCCTATGTGTGATAATTGTGTTCTAATTTGATGATGTCTGCCAGTTTCTAGATTAATTTTTAAAAGAGAATAATTCTTTAATTCTAAAATAATTTTATAGGTTAAAACTGCTTTTTTAGCATATTTGTTCGAGTTTTTTGTAACATAAGATTTATTTTTTTTTTGATTTTTAATTAAAAAATTTTCTAACTTTTCAGTAGCTTTATTTTCCATTTTTTTTACAATTGCCCAATATGTTTTTTTTATTTCATTCTTTTTGAATAATTCATTTAACCTAGTAAGAGCTTTTGATGTTTTAGTGAAGATAATTACACCACTTGTTGGTCTATCTAACCTGTGAGTTATACCTAAATAAACATTACCTGGCTTATTATATTTTTTTTTTAAATAGGCTTTTATTTTATCCCCTAAAGTCTCATCACCAGTAATATCACCCTGAGTTAATTCACCAGGATTTTTATTTACTACTATTAAATGATTGTCCTCGAATAAAATATTTAACACAAATAATTAGTATTGTTCGTCTTTACTTGGAAAGTTTATATGTTTTACATCTTTAATGTAATTCTTAATTGCTTTAGACATGATTTCACCAAGATCTACATATCTTCTTAGAAATCTGGGATTAAACTCTGTACTTAACCCAACTAAGTCATGTGTTACTAATACTTGACCATCAACATGACTTCCTGCTCCAATTCCAATAACAGGCACTTTAACAGAACTAGTAACTTTTTTTGAAACAGTAGCTGGAATTTTCTCTAATACAATTCCAAAACAACCTAACTCATCTAAAAGTTTAGCATCTTTAATTAATCTTTTTGCTTCTTTTTCTTCTTTAGCTCTGACAGTATAAGTTCCAAATTTATATATTGATTGCGGAGTTAAACCAAGGTGGCCCATTACTGGGATACCAGCATTTAATATCATTACAATTGATTCTTTTATTTCTGAGCCACCCTCCATCTTAACAGCATGAGCCCCTGATTCTTTCATTATTCTAATGGCAGATCTTAATGCTTCGTTTGGATCAGATTGATAACTTCCAAAAGGAAGATCTACTACAACTAAAGCTCTTTTAACTCCTCTGACAACAGAAGATGCATGATAAATCATTTGATCTAAAGTAATTGGTAAAGTAGTTTCATGTCCTGCCATTACATTTGATGCAGAATCTCCAACAAGAATAATATCAATTCCAGATGAATCAATAATTTTAGCCATTGAAAAATCATATCCTGTTAACATGGATATTTTTTCATTCCGATTTTTCATTTCTAATAATGAGTGAGTAGTAACCCTTTTGTATTTTTTATTGGACATATTAATATTTTTGTAAATGTAATTTAAAATTCAAATAAAATATTAATTCTTTTTTGGATTAAAGCTAATTCATGTCAGTATGTCAGTAATTATAACATGGCATAATCATTGAAATAATGATATTGTTAATTATTAAAATTATAAAAATGAATAAAATAATTGGAATTGATTTAGGAACAACTAACTCTTGTGTATCTGTTATGGAAGGTAACGAACCGGTGGTAATACCTAATGCTGAAGGTAAAAGAACAACTCCTTCTGTTATAGCATTTGTTGAGGGTGGAGAAATTAAAGTAGGAGATCCCGCAAAAAGACAAGCTGTAACTAATCCAACAAAAACTATTGCATCAATTAAGAGATTTATGGGTAGTAAGTATAGTGAATCAAAAAAAGATGCTGATAGATCTGCATATAAAGTAGTTAAAGGAGACAATGATACGGCTAGAGTCGATATCGATGGAAGATTATACACGCCACAAGAATTGTCTGCTATGACTCTTCAAAAAATGAAAAAAACTGCTGAGGATTATTTAGGAAATTCGGTAACTGAAGCTGTTATAACTGTTCCAGCATATTTCAATGATTCTCAGAGACAAGCTACAAAAGAAGCTGGTGAAATTGCTGGATTAAAAGTTCAGAGAATTATTAATGAACCTACTGCAGCTGCTTTAGCATATGGTTTAGACAAATCTGGTAAAGATCAAAAAATTGCGGTTTATGATTTGGGAGGAGGTACTTTTGATATCTCAATTTTAGAACTTGGTGATGGAGTTTTTGAAGTTCTTTCAACAAATGGTGATACTAGATTAGGTGGAGATGATTTTGATGATGCGATTATTCAATTTTTAGCAGATGAATTTTCAAAACAAGAAGATATTGATCTTAGAAAAGATCCAATGGCATTGCAAAGATTAAAAGAAGCTGCTGAAAAAGCTAAAATTGAGCTTTCTTCATCTGCTCAAACAGAAATTAATTTACCTTATATTTCTGCTACTTCGTCTGGTCCTAAGCATTTAGTTAAAACCTTGACTAAATCTAAATTTGAACAACTTTCATCTGATTTGGTTAAAAGATCAATGGAACCTGTTAAAAAGGCATTAAGTGATGCAGGATTAAGTGTTAAAGATATTAATGAAGTTATTTTAGTTGGAGGATCTACAAGAATTCCAATTATTCAAGAGAAAGTAGAAAAGTTTTTTGGTAAAAAACCATCTAAAGGAGTTAACCCTGATGAAGTTGTTGCAATAGGAGCAGCTATTCAAGGTGGTGTTCTAACAGGAGATGTTAAAGATGTTTTATTATTGGACGTAACTCCGTTATCTCTTGGTATTGAAACGATGGGAAGTGTCATGACTAAATTGATTGAATCAAACACGACGATTCCAACAAAAAAATCACAAGTTTTTTCTACCGCTGCCGATAATCAACCCTCAGTTGAAATTCACGTATTGCAAGGTGAAAGACCTATGGCTAAAGACAATAATACCATTGGAAGATTTCACCTAGATGGAATTCCCCCATCACCAAGAGGAGTACCTCAAATTGAAGTTACTTTTGACATTGATGCAAACGGACTGATTCATGTCACAGCTGCTGATAAAGCCACCGGTAAAACTCAGGATATAAGAATTGAAGCTTCATCTGGTTTAACAGAGGAGGAAATTGAAAAAATGAAAAAAGAGGCTGAAGCAAATGCAGAATCTGATAAAAAGGTGAAAGAGGAGGTAGATACTTTAAATAGTGCTGACGCCATGATATTTCAGACTGAAAGTCAATTAAAGGAATATGGTGAAAAACTTTCTCCAGACAAGAAAAAAGCTATCGAAGATTCTTTAGAAAACTTAAAAAAAGCTCATGAGTCTAAAGATATTGATAGTATTAAAACTGCTTTAGAAGGAATTAATGAAGCTTGGAAAAATGCATCTGAAGAGATGTATAAAGCTCAAGCTGAATCAGCTGGAGGTAATCCTACAGCTGACCCTACTGGAAATTCTCAACCAAATAATGATAAAGATTCATCTGATGATGTTCAGGATGTAGATTTTGAAGAGGTTAAGTAGTAAAGATTAAAAATTAATTAAAAAACGTATCAAAACTTTTGATGCGTTTTTTTTATATTTAAAGTTATGGATAAAAAAAATATACTAGAGAGAATTAACTTGGCAAATAAAGATACGTTAATGGAAACATTGGATATTGAATTTATTGATATAGGTGAAGATTTTTTAGTGGCGAAAATGCCAGTAACTTCAAAAGTTTATCAGCCTGATGGAGTGTTACATGGCGGGGCTACAGTTGCGTTGGCAGAATCGGTTGGTAGCGCAGTGTCATATATGTCTGTTGATTATATAAACCAAACAGTGAGAGGAATAATAATTTCAGCAAATCATTTAAAAAGTATTAAAGAAGGATATGTTTATGCAAGAGCAACACCTCTTCACAAGGGAAGAACAACTCAGCTCTGGGAAATTAAAATTACAGATGATAATGATAATTTAATATCTCACTGTAAGCTTTCAACTATGGTTTTAAATAAAAAATAATTAAATGTTTATAGAAAATGTTTTGAAAGTTAAAAATGATTGGTGGAGGTATTTCATTGGTTGTTTAGTGATTTTTATTGGAACACAAATAGGTTCGATTCCTTTCATAATTGCAATTTTTTCTAAAGTTGGTGCAGAGGGTGCTTCCAAAATTGATCAAACTAGCATGATGACTGTTTTAGAGGATAGTAATTTGACTTTATTTTACTTTTTAATTCCATATTTATTTGGTTTTATCGGAATTGTGTTGGTAACAAAATTTATACATAACCAAACATTATTGTCATTAACTACAAGTAGAAAAAAAATAGACTTTTCAAAAATCATAAACTCTTTTTTAGTTGCCTGTTTAATTATTTTAATAACTACCATCTCAGGTTATTTAATGTTTCCAGACAATTATATATATAATTTTAAATTAAAACCCTTTTTGATTTTATCTCTTATTGTGATTTTTTTAATTCCTATTCAGACCAGTTGGGAAGAATATGTTTTTAGAGGATATTTAATGCAAGGAATTGGAGGAATCATAAAAAATAAATGGATTCCACTTTTAACAACATCTTTATTATTTGGTTTTTTACATTATTGGAATCCTGAGGTTATGAAACTGGGTCCTTTTTTATTAATTCATTATGTTACAACGGGTTTGTTTTTAGGAATAGTTACTTTAATGGATAAAGGAATGGAACTTGCTTTAGGTTTCCACGCTGGAAATAATGTTTTAATTGCTTTACTAGTTACAGCTGACTGGACAGTTTTGCAAACGAATTCCGTTTTAATTAGTATTGGTGAGCCAGAACTTTTTAGTCTGCTAGTTCCATTATTTATAATTTATTCTATTGTTTTAGTTTATTTTTCAAAAAAATATAATTGGAAAAACTGGAAAGAAAATTTAACTGGAAGATTTAATTAACTTTATAATTATTTTAACATAATTAATGTATAATTATTTCCAAATTGCATAACTAACAACCAATTAAAATATGGCTTTAAATAAAAACGGAATTTTTGCATGGGCATCATTTATCTTAACTATATTAGGAATAGCTCTTGTACTATTAGGCGTACTAAAATATCAAGACATGGCAATTGGTTTTTCAGTTGTTGGAGTAGGATTTATTTCAATAGGATGGGCCTTTAATGCACTGAAGGGAAGAGTTTAGTTAATTATTATCCCCAACCATTTTTTTTACATCTACCCATTTGTCAAATTCTTTCGAAGTTGCATATCCTAGTTTTATAGCCTCTTCTTTTAATGTAGTTCCTTTTTTATGAGCTTGATTAGCTATTTCTGCAGCTTTATAATAACCTATTTTACTATTTAATGCTGTTACTAACATTAAAGAATTGGTTACTAGTTCTTTAATTCTTTTTCTGTTTGGTTTTATTCCTATCAAACAATTATCATTAAAGCTCTTTACAGCATCTGCTAATAAAGTTGAAGATTCTAATAAATTAGAAGCCATTAGTGGTTTATATACATTTAATTCATAATGGCCCTGCATTCCACCAATTGTTACAGAAACATCATTTCCCATTACTTGAGCACATACCATTGATAGGGCTTCACATTGAGTTGGATTAACTTTTCCAGGCATAATTGAACTTCCTGGTTCATTGGCTGGAATAGAGATTTCTCCAATTCCAGATCTAGGTCCGCTAGCCATCATTCTGATATCATTCGAAATCTTGTTTAAAGAATTGGCAATTAGTTTTAATGCCCCGTGGGTTTCTACTAGAGCATCATGGGCAGCTATAGATTCAAATTTATTTTCAGCCGAAACAAAATTTAAACCAGTGAATTTTGAAATAAATTCTACAGCTATTTGCGAGTAATTTTTTGGAGTATTAATTCCTGTTCCAACTGCTGTGGCACCTAAAGCAAGTTCAGATAAGTGATTTAGTGAGTTTTTTAAGGAACTAAGACCATGTTTAATTTGTGACTTATAACCAGAAAATTCTTGACCTAAGGTGATAGGAGTGGCATCCATTAAATGGGTTCGTCCAATTTTTATAATGTCAATAAAATCAGTTGACTTTATAGATAAATTTTTTTCAAATTCTTCTAAATTTGGAATAGTGCTTTCTGTTAATTTTTTATAAATAGCAATGTGCATTGCTGTTGGAAAAGTATCATTTGAAGATTGAGACATATTGACATCATCGTTTGGAGATAATGTTTTTTTAGATTTTCCTAATATTTTTCCTTGATTTATATGGGCTTTATTTGAAATCACTTCATTAATATTCATATTAGTTTGGGTTCCCGACCCCGTTTGCCAAATAACAAGCGGAAACTGATCATCATGACTACCATTTATAATTTCATCACATACCGAAGAAATAAGATCTCTTTTGATTTTGCTCAAAACACCTAATTTATGATTTGTGTAAGCTGCAGCTTTTTTTAAATATGCAAAGCCTTTGATGATTTCAATTGGCATTGAACCACGTTTTCCTATTTTAAAATTATTAATAGATCTTTGAGTTTGAGCTCCCCACAAACAATTAATAGGAACTTTAACCTCCCCAATAGTATCTTTCTCTATTCTATATGACATATTAAGTAATTAATTTACAAATTTACTATAAAAGGTTTATATATTAATTTTTTATCAATTGTTGAAAAAAAATATTTAATGATACATATCTTTAATTATATTTGTTGTTCACAACTGAAACTATGGAATTTGATCAATATTTAGGCTTTATTTTGTTTTTAACAGTTTTAACAATGGGATTTTGGTTAATGATACTATTATTAACATTTATTATTCCATACTGGGTCAGTGGTGCTTTTATTGAAAGAATGAAAGAGTTATTAGATAAAAGAAAAAAGTAAGTTATCCTCCAAAACCTTCTCCTCCATAATCTTCATAACTCGGTCTATTATTAGTTTGAGCCTTTTTTTGATTAAACCTATAAATAAGACTTATGTTAAAATTTCTTCCTCCTCTCCAACTAGATTCAGTGTAGTTTTTATAAGTTTCAGAAAATGTTTCTAGTCTCCATTTTTGAGTTTCAAAAATGTCATTAATTTTAAAAGTTAAAGTCATTTTATCATTAAATATATCTTTGCTAAAAGCTGTATTGGTACTTATACTGGCTTTTCTGGTTGAAATAGCATTTTTTTGAGGCCCTCTATAGCTCAATCTTGTTTGCCAATCAATAGATGAAAATAGTTTTAAATAATTATTTAACCTCCCTGTCCATATAAGATTTTTTGAATCATAAATAATTCCATTATAGTTGCCAATTATTTCAGATTGATAAAAGTTAATATTACCACCAATCCTCCAATTTTTTGAATGCGAATAATTAGTATTGAATTCAATTCCAATTTCTTCTTGAGAGGACAAATTTACAGGAGATCTTCTAATTACTGGAACAAGTATATCATTAACAAGAACTGAACTTCCAGTTGCTTCGTTTATAAAAGTAAATATTTCATCAGATTTTTTATAATAAATAGAGCCATTAAGTGTTGTTTTTTTTAGTCTTTTTAAATATCCTAAATCAATCCCATTTGAATAGGTTGGGTTTAGGTATGGGTTGCCTTGGAAAAAGCTTGTTTCACTTGTTCTGGACGGAAAAGGGTTAATAAAATAAGATCGAGGTCTACTTATTCTTCTATTGTAACCTAATGTTAAACTTTCATTTTCTTTTAATTCATAAGCTAAATTTATTGTTGGAAAAATATCATTATACTTTTTAATGCTGTTACTATTACTTTCTAACTGTTCAACAATCGTTTGAGATTCTTCGACTCTTATTCCAAATAGGTATGATATTTTATTTTTTTTATTTCCATATTGAGTATAAAAAGCATTAATCTTTTCTCTATAATAAAGATTATTACTAAGGTTAGAATTTTTTATATATTGACCATTTAAACTTTCATCTTCTACTAGGAAATCAGTATTTTGAAATTGATTACTTTTTCTATATCCCATCTCAAATTGTCCATCTTCTCCAATTGGTAAAACATAATCAATTTTGTAAAGTTCACTTTTTTGATTTTCGTCTGTTTTAACTTTTTCTCCTAAATATTCAATAAAATTTGGTATTGACTGTGTATTTGATATGATTCCAATTTCAACTTCATTGGATTTTTCTTTTTGATAGTCGATTGTCAAATTAGCCTTGTTAATAAATTCATGAGTAAAATTGAATGAAAACTCCTTGGTGTCGTCCGTTTCATTTTCAACTTCAATTCTTCTTGAAGACTTTTGTTCTTCCTGAAAATTTTGATCAATATTATTAATTGTTATGTCCTGATCGTCACTATTTCTTGTTAAATATGAAATGACTAAACTTGTTTTATCAGAGAAGAAATATTCAATTCCGGTATTCTGATAATAAGAATCTCTTTCAGTATTTCTTGAGCTCTTTTCATTAATAAAATTATTAAGAGGTCCTCTGGTATAATACTCAGTTTCACTTATCGAAGGATTTTCATAACTACTTAAGCTGTAACCAGTATTAGTAAATAGATTTATTTTTTCAGTTCTGTAATTAATATTTCCTGAAAATCCGTAGGATTTAGGATCCCCTACATTACTAGAAATCGAACCATTTAAACCAGCTAATTTATTTTTTCTTAAAACAATATTAATTATTCCTGCAGTTCCTTCTGCATTATATCTTGCAGATGGTGAAGTTATTATTTCAACTTTTTCAACACTTTCAGATGGAAATTGTTTTAACGCATCATTACTACTAATACCAACTAAACCAGATGGTTTACCATTAATTAAAATTCTAACGTTTTGATTACCTCTTAGTGAAACATTTCCATCAATATCAACTGCAACAGAGGGTAAATTGTCTAAGACATCACTGACACTACTTCCTCTTAATGTTAAATCTTTTCCAATATTATAAACTGTTTTGTCTAACTTGATTTCTACCTCAGTTCTTTCACCAATTAACTCAATTTCTTCTAATACATTTTCATCAATTGACATTAATATTGTTCCTAAGTCTTTTGAATTGGAGATAGATATATTTTTAATTAAAATTTCTTTGAATGAAATATAATTTAGTTTAATATCATATTTTCCTCTTAAAATTTCAAGACTAAATTTACCTTCTGAATCACTTATCCCTCCGTATTTAACAATACTATCATTATTTTGAAATAATGAAATAGTTGCATATTCAAGAGGGGTGCTACTATCGCTATCTAAAATAATACCAGATAGATTAACAGAGGATTGTTGTGCATTTTGAATAAATGAAATAAATGCAATAATTATAAATAATAGTTTTTTCAAATGTTAAAATATAAATCTATGACTGTATTAATATAAAAAGGTTTAGTGTAATAAAATTTTAAGACATTCTTCAGGGGGATTTGCTAATATGGCTTTGGTTTTAGAAATGAAAAAGGGTCTTTGCATCAATTTAGGATGATCAAATATAGCTTGAATAATTTCATTTTTTGATAATAATTTGGGTTCAAACAATTCTTTCCAAATTTTTTCTTGTTTCCTTATTAAATTAATAGGTTTTAGTCCAGATTTATCAATTAAAATTTCAATTTCTCTTTTTGATAATTTGTTGTTTAAATATAAAATAGTATCAAACTCTATTCTTTTAGATTTTAAAAATTCAAGACCTTCTCTTGATTTTTTGCATCTAGGATTATGCAATAAACTATATTGTTTAGATTTCAACTCCATAATTTTTTAATTTAATAATTAATTTTTCTGGAGATTCAAATTGAATTCCATGAATTCCACATTTTATTGCCCCATCTATATTTGATAATCTATCGTCTATAAAAACACTTTTATTAGCATTCAAATTATACTTAGCCAAAGTATAATTATAAATTTCCTTGAAAGGTTTTAGCATTTTAATTTCCCCTGACACCACAATACCTTCAAACAATTTTAAAAATTCAAATTTTTTAATTGCTACTGGAAATGTTTCTGCACTCCAATTAGTTAAAGCGATTAGTCTATATCTTTTATTTTTAAGTTTCTTTAATATTTCAACAGTTCCCTTAATTTCATCTTTTAACATTTCTTCCCATCTTCCATAATACATCTCTATTAATTTTTTATGTTCAGGAAAAAGTTTTATTCTTTCTTCTGTCGCATCTTTCATTGACTTACCACCATCTTGCTCTTCATTCCATGCAGATGTACATATGTTATCAAAAAACCATTTCATTTTAACTCTATCCCCATTAAATTCCTTTAAAAAGACATACTCAGGATTCCAATCTACAAGAACACCTCCTAAATCAAAAATTATTGTTTCTATTTTCATAATTAATTTGTCATTAAAAATGCTTTTAAAAAAGGATTTATTCCTCCGTTTAAAACCTCATCAATATTATTCGTTTCGTGAGAGGTTCTGACATCTTTTATCAGTTTGTATGGGTGAAGAACATAGTTTCTTATTTGTGATCCCCATTCAATTTTCATCTTGCTTGATTCTATTTTTTCTCTTTCAACCATTTTTTCTTTCAATTGAATTTCATATAGTTGAGATTTAAGTAATTGCATAGCCTTTTGCTTATTTTCAAGTTGGGATCTTGTTTCTGAATTTTCTATAACTATTCCTGAGGGCGCGTGTCTTAATCTAACTGCGGTTTCTACTTTATTGACATTTTGTCCTCCAGCACCACTTGAACGCATAGTTTCCCAAGATATTTCAGAAGGATTTATGTTTATTTCAATCGAATCATCAACGAGTGGATAAACATATACAGAAGCAAATGAGGTATGTCTTTTAGCATTACTGTCAAATGGGGATATTCTTACCAGTCTATGAACTCCATTCTCTCCTTTTAACCATCCAAATCCATATTCCCCCTCAATCTCTATTGTGACCGATTTTACACCCGCTACATCTCCTTGCTGTAAATCTAATTCTTTGACTTTAAATTTATTTTTTTCAGCCCACATAACATACATTCTCATCAACATGTAAGCCCAATCACAACTTTCAGTTCCACCAGCTCCGGCTGTAATTTGAATTACCGCACTCATTTCATCTCCCTCATTAGACAACATGTTTTTAAATTCAACAGATTCAATGTGTTCACTACATTTTTTGAAATGCGTATTCAATTCATTTTCGGAAATTTCATTAGACTTAAAATAGTCATATAAAATTTCTAAGTCATCACACAATGTCTGCGCTTTATCATAATCTTTAATCCACTGTTTTAATGATTGAATTTCTTTCATGACTTTTTGAGCTTTTTTAGAGTCATTCCAAAAATCTGGATCAAACGTTACCTCCTCTTTATTAGAAATTTCTATTTTTTTTGAATCTATGTCAAAGA
>CEVX01172836.1_pt1 | contig 17166 bp, 13 predicted proteins | sample 356561 | NCBI WGS metagenome assembly CEVX01 (sample SAMEA2623886, study PRJEB7988) | marine metagenome | biome: marine biome (ENVO:00000447); feature: surface water layer (ENVO:00002042); material: "saline water (ENVO:00002010), including plankton (ENVO:xxxxxxxx)" | depth 5 m | reverse complement strand
AAAAAAATAAAAAAAAAGGTGTTACTGTAAGTAACACCATATTATATATTAACAATTGTTAATCATTTTATTTCGGGCTATTTTCCGATGAAACTGAAAGTTTCTTTCTACCCTTAGCTCTCCTTCTGGAAAGCACCTTTTTTCCAGCAGCGGTAGACATTCTTTCTCTGAAACCGTGCTTATTTTTTCTTTTACGCTTTGAAGGCTGAAAAGTTCTTTTGCTCATCTTTTAAATATTAACGTTTTAAAACTAAAACTGCGGGCAAATATACAAAGACTTTTTAGTTAAACAAATCAATTTATTTAATAATTATCAAATTGTTTTTTATTAAATTTAGACGAATTTTTAATCCAAAATTAAAATGTTTAACAAGTATATTAAAATAGTATTGGCACTAATAGTTTTTGCTTTGTCAATTCAACAATTCGTTGATGGAGCTGTAGGATCAACAGGAAATGGAATAATGCTAATTTTACTGTCACTTTTATTCGTTCTTCTATATTTTAGGAATGGATTTTTAATACTAGCTTTTTTTCAGCTTAGAAAACAGAATTTAGTAGGTGCTGATAAGTGGTTAAATAGAATTAAAAACCCTAAATCAGCTTTAACAACCAAGCAGCAAGGATATTATAATTATTTAAAAGGATTAATTATTTCACAAGAAAATATGAATCAAGCTGAGAAATATTTTCGGACAGCAATAACATTGGGTTTAAATATGGACCATGATTTAGCAATGGCCAAATTAAATCTAGCAGGAATATTATTTTCGAAGAGAAGAAAAATAGAAGCCCAAAAGCTACTTAAAGAAGCTCAAGATTTAGATAAAAATGGTATGATGAAAGATCAAATCAAAATGATGAAAAATCAAATGAAAAAAACAAACATACCAAACCAACATTTTGGCAGAAATAATATGAGAAGAAGGTAGCTTTACCCCTCAATTAATGAAACCAGATTTTCATTAAACCATTTTGCTCTTAATATAATCATTTCATGCCTCCCTCCTTTTATTTTTATACAATTTGAAATATTATCTATTGGAAAAACCTTATCTTTTTCACCATGAATATGGATTATATCTTCCCTGAATTTGTCTTGTCTCCAATTTAATAATGTCCATACGGCCCATTCAAGATATTTTTCGTCTCTTTCGGTTAGGTATCTTTCAGCCAAGTCGATTCTTTTGTATAATTTGTTTATGTTTAGTTTAAGCGAAAATTTTATAAAGTTGTCAAACATTCCAAATGGTAATGCATTATTAAGTTGATAGTTTCTAGCTATCTTAAAAACCATTGGGTATTCAACATGGCTCTTAACACTAGAAACTATTACTATCTTTTTTGCATTTACAATTTTATCTAATTCTTGGACAATAATACCACCAAAAGATACTCCCAATAAAATAGGTTGTTTGTGTTTTATTTTTTTTGATAATCTGAAACAATATGACTTTATAGATTCATTTTTTTTAGGCTGAATCCAATCAAGCCTGTAAAGTTGATAATTAGGGTTTTCAAGTCTGATATTTTCAAAAACTAAGGAGCTAGCAGCTAATCCAGGCATCATGTATATGTAGTTCTTCATATCCGTAATTACTATGATAATTAATGATTTAGTATAAATTTATTATTTTTGCACTTAACTTTTTAATAAAGAAGTGTTAATATGGAGATTGTTGATAACAGCTTTTTAAGACAATTTGAAACTAAAGTTAGTGGTGGTTTGGCTATAATTGAATATTCTGTTCAAGAAAGAAAAATCTTCTTAACAAAAATTTTTGTACCTGAAATGAAATCTAAAGATGAATTTTCTGAACTATTTATCTCAGAAGTTTTGGAAATAATTCGTGATAGAAATATTAGTGTTGTTCCAACAGCGGCAATTATCACAAAGTTTATCAGAAAAAACAGAAAATATAAGTCTTTACTACCAGTAGGAATTAGAATATAAATATTCTTTATCTTTTTTATTTATTTTATCCAAATCCTCAACCCTCATAAAACCTTCATTATCAATCTTTGAAAGTTTTGCGTATATAATTTTATTTGAAAGACTAGGACTCCATGGATGCCTAACCTTTATATAATTGTCTGTGTACCCATGAATGTATCCAAATTTATTTTCAGTTTCGAACAGAATGGGCCTAATTTTATTAAGCTGAGAGTTATAAAATATTCTTCTCTTTTTTTCTGAAAGTGACCTAAGCATTTTACTTCTTTGATTTCTAATATTTTTTGGAATATTATCATTCATGTAAGCAGCCTCAGTATTATCTCTTTCAGAGTAAGTAAAAACGTGTAAATATGAAATTTCAAGATTTAATAAGAAATCGTAAGTGTCTTGAAAATCTGAATCAGTTTCACCTGGGAAACCAACAATAACATCAACCCCTATACAACAATCGTTAATTTTTGAATGAATATGATTAATCCTATCTTCATAAAGGTCTTTTTTATACCTTCTTTTCATTCTTGCTAGTATTTTATTTGAACCACTCTGAAGAGGTATATGAAAATGAGGTACGAATAAATTACTATTTGAAATGAAATCTATAATATCATTTTTTAATAAGTTTGGTTCAATTGAGGAAATTCTGAATCTATCAATTTTAGTGGTTAAGTCTAATTCTTTAATTAACTCAAGAAACGTAGTTTCATGTTTTTTATTGCCAAACTCACCTTTTCCGTAATCACCAATATTTACACCTGTTAAAATAATTTCTTTGACAGACTTAGACGAAATTTGAGAAATATTATTTTTTATGTTATTAAGGCTGTCACTTCTTGAAATTCCCCTAGCTAATGGAATTGTACAATATGTACACTTGTAATCACATCCATCCTGTATTTTTAAAAATGATCTGGTTCTATCATCAATTGAATAACTAGTTTCATATGAATTTATTTTGTTGATATCACACGAATAAAAATGAGTATTTTCCTTACTTAGTGAATCTAAATAATCAACTACATTAAATTTTTCATTCGCACCTAACACCAAGTCAACTCCTTTAATTTTAGAAATTGATTCTGGTTTGAGTTGAGCATAACATCCAATAACAATTTTAAATGCATCAGGGTTACTTTTATTTGCCTTGTTTAAAATGTTTTTAAACTTTTTGTCAGCATTATTAGTAACAGAGCAAGTGTTGATAACATAAAAATCAGCTTTATCAGAAAAATCTGTTAATTCATAACCATTTTCAACAAATGATCTGGCAATGGTTGAAGTTTCAGTAAAATTCAATTTGCAACCAAGCGTGTGAAATGCGACTTTTTTCTTTGCTAACATTTTTTTATCCTAAAAGGATTGTAAATTTACGACTAATTATGTTTCTCAAAAACGATATATTAGTTTTTAAGCAAAAATTATACTTTAAATTAATTGCTTTATTTATATTTTTTTCATCATGTGAAGAAAGAAAGTCTATAGATTTAAACACTGTTTTCAGATATAATGAGCATAAGAATATAAATTCATTAGATCCGATTTTTGCAAAAGATATTGCAAATATACAAGCAGTAAATCAACTTTTTAATGGTCTTGTTGAAATGGATAAAGAATTAAATGTTGTCCCCTCAGTAGCTAAAAGCTGGAAAATTTCAGAAAACGGAAAGCTTTACTCATTTAATATTAATACATCAGTTGAATTTCATCCGCATCCAAGTCTTGAAAAAAGAAATGTTACTGCCTATGATTTTGAATATAGCTTCAATAGATTATTAGATCCCAAAAATGCTTCACCAGGACGTTGGATATTTGATAAAGTCGATAGCTTTAAGGCAAAAAATGACTCAATTTTTGAAATTAAATTGAAAAACCCTTTTAACGCATTTTTAGGCCTACTTACAATGAAATATTGTTCAGTTGTGCCAAAAAATGTAGTTGAATTCTATGATGATGACTTTAGATCAAATCCAATAGGTACAGGGCCCTTTAAATTTAAGAGATGGGAAGAAAATATCAAATTAGTACTTAGAAAAAATGAAAAATATTTTCAAAAAGATTCAATTGGTAACCAATTACCTTACTTAGAAGCTGTTTCCATAACATTTCTGCCCGAAAAACAAAGTGAGTTTTTACAATTAGTAAAAGGAAAAATTGACTTTGTTTCTGGACTTGACAACTCATATAAAGATGAAATAATAACTAATGATGGTAGACTTAACGAGTTCTATAAAGATAAAATTGAAATGTTGCGTGGACCTTATTTAAACACTGAGTATCTAGCATTTTTTTTAAAATCTGAAAAAAATGAAATAAAATCAGAACTAATTCGAAAAGCAATTAATATTGGATTTGATAAAAGAAAGATGCTGAAATTTTTAAGAAATGGGGTTGGTATCCCAGCTGAAGCAGGATTTATACCTTCAGGGCTACCTGGTTACAAAAAAAATGATATAAATAAATACAATCCAGAACTTGCTAAGTCATATGTAAAAACTTATAAAGAAAAATACAACCCTACACCCTCGTTAACTTTAACTACTTCTAGTAATTATCTTGATTTATGTGAATTTATTCAAAAAGAACTTGAGAAAATAGGTGTTGAAATTAATATTGATGTTATTCCTGGATCTGCATTAAAGCAAGCTAAAGCAAATGGCAAGTTAGATTTCTTCAGAGCTAGCTGGATTGCTGATTACCCAGATGCAGAAAATTATTTATCTCTTTTTTATAGCAAAAATCTTGCCCCAGACGGACCTAACTACACTCATTTTAGCAATTATGAATACGACAAAATATATGAGAATTCATTGAGAGAAACAAACCCTGAAAAATCTAAATTATTATATCAAAAAATGGATTCTATTATAACATCAAAATCAATAATTGTTCCTTTATTTTATGACGAAGTTGTGAGATTCATTTCTAAAAATGTTGTAGGAATGGATATAAACGCTACTAATTTATTGGATCTTAGGAATGTTAGAAAAGTAGATTAAAGGTATTTTTTCATTACAATATTGTTAACCTTAAAACCATTTCTTGAATAAAAATTAATTAGCGATTCTTTGCAAAATAATGTTATTCTATAGCATCCTTTACTTTTAGCAACTTTGACCAATTCTTTGATAAGAGAAACGCCTATCATTTTACCTCTTACCTCAGGATCAACAACTATATCCTCAATATGTCCAGCAACCTCACCTCTAACTTTATTTTCAACAACAACACTGCCATAGGCAACAATCTTATTATCATATATTCCAACAATTGAGTTGGAACTAGAATTATTTACAAATTTATCCCAAGCCTTTTCAGGGTCAACTTTTGAAATATCTAAAGGTTTTAATTGGTTTAAAAGAATAAATACCTGATTAAAATCTTCTTTTTCAATATTCCTAAAATATACTTTTGACATATAATTAATTATGTAGTCGGTTAAATGTAAAAAAAAAACCTCTCAAATGTATGTTTGAGAGGTTTTAAGTTTATATTTTTTGATACTATTTTTTGCTAAATTTAGCATACTTAGTTTTGAATTTATCAATTCTACCAGCAGTATCAACTAATTTAGCTTTTCCAGTATAATATGGGTGAGAAGTTCTTGAAATTTCTAATTTAATTAGAGGATACTCAACACCTTCAACAGAAAGAGTCTCATTAGTCTTAGCTGTTGACTTAGCTAAGAATATATCATTATTAGACATGTCTTTAAAAGCAACAAGTCTATAGTTTTCAGGGTGTATTCCTTTTTTCATTTTACCGATTTTGAGGTGCAAATTTATTGATTTTTTAATACTAAACAATAGTTGTAGACATTTAATTTGATTTTTTTGGAATATCGTTTTTGTATATTTGAATCAAATTTTACAAAATCATGGAAACTAACCTTAAGAAAAATACAATCGATTTTGGAATTAAGCTAGGTACATTTTTATTTGTTGTTACAGCTGTAATTTATATTATTGATCTAAAATTATTTACTAATACATGGATAATGCTAGCTTTTATGCTCCCAACGCTTGTTGTAAGCATCTACTCCGTATACAGTGCCAAAAAAATACAAAACCAAATTATAACTTTTAAAGAGGCGTTTACAGCATATTTTTTGTGTGTTGCCATCGGATATTTGATTGTTACGATGGGTAACATTTTGCTGTTTAAATTTATTGATACAGCTGCTGCAGATTTAATTCATGAAGAAATAATGGTTTTTACAAAAACTATGATGGAAAATTTCAATACTCCTTCTGATGTTATTGCCCTCACAATGGATGAAATGCAAAAAAATCACTCTTTCTCATGGATGGCTATTTTTCAAAATTATGCTAATGCACTTTTAAGAAATGCAATTTTCGGAGTAATAATAGCATTAATCTTTAAAAAATCTTAAAATAAGGTGAATATATCCGTTGTAATACCGCTTCTCAATGAAAGTGAATCACTTAATGAATTATGCGCTTCTATATGTGAAGTCATATCAAGTTACAGCTTTACATATGAGATTATCTTGATAGACGACGGTAGTACTGATGAATCTTGGGGGGTAATTCAAACACTTTCTAAAAGTTCCCCCAATATAAAAGGAATAAAATTTAAAAGAAACTACGGTAAATCTCAGGCGTTACATGCTGGATTCTTAAACTGTAATGGTGATGTTGTTTTTACCATGGATGGTGATTTGCAAGACGACCCAAAGGAAATACCAGAAATGTACGATATGATTATAAATGATAATTATGATCTCGTTTCTGGGTGGAAGAAAAAAAGATTTGATTCAATTTTATTCAAGAACATACCTTCAAAAATTTTCAATTTTGCAGCAAGGGTTACTTCAGGAATAAAGTTAAACGATTTTAATTGTGGATTAAAAGCATATAAAAAAGATGTCGTAAAAAACATTAATGTCTATGGTGAAATGCATAGATATATTCCCATTTTAGCTAAAAATGAGGGTTACCGCAAGATTGGTCAAAAAATTGTGAATCATAGAGCAAGAAAACATGGAAATACAAAATTTGGACCTAGTAGATTTTTACATGGTTTTCTGGATTTACTTACTATATGGTTTATTTCTAGTTTTGGAAAAAGACCGATGCATTTATTTGGTTCGTTGGGACTAATTATGCTAACAACAGGTTTTTTATTTGCTGTTTTTCTTGGTTACGATAAAATTTTTGTAAATCCAGATGGCAGGCTAATAACAGAAAGACCTGAATTCTACATAAGTTTAGTTACAATGATAATTGGTAGCCAATTTTTCTCAATGGGCTTTATAGGTGAATTAATCTTAAAAAGTATCAATAAAAGCCCTCAGTACGTAATACAAAAGCAAACAAATTTGTGATATATTTAACAACATTACCCTTCAAATAATCTTGTTAAACCATAATTTTGAAATTATTTCATTCAATGAAAGACACAGTAAATAAAAATATTGAAGAGTGGTCTAAATATCCTTTTTGTGAGCACACACAAAAAGAAATAAATAATCTTGTAAAGGACAAAACCAAATTATATGATGCGTTTTACAAAAATTTAGAATTTGGAACAGGGGGTATGCGTGGACTTATGGGTGTAGGTACAAATAGAATAAACAAATATACAATAGGTAAAAACACTCAAGGAATATCAAATTACCTAAACAAAAATATTGTTGGTAAAAAATCTGCTGTTATTGCCTATGATTGCAGACACAACAGTATGGAGTTAGCAAGAACTGTCGCCGAGGTATTTTCTGCTAATCATATAAATGTATTCTTATTTTCAAATTTAAGACCTACCCCTGAACTTTCATATGCGGTTAGAAAATTAAATTGTACATGTGGAATTGTTTTAACTGCTTCACATAATCCACCTGAGTATAATGGGTTTAAAGTTTACTGGCAAGACGGAGGTCAAATTGTCCCTCCGGTCGATAATTTATTAATTAATGAAATCGAACAAGTGAATTTCAATGATATCAACTTTAATTTCAAGGATGAATTAATCGAAATTATTGATACAAAAATTGACGACTTATTCATTGATATTTGCTTAAAAAACGGATTAAACACTGATTTAAAAAATAGATCTAGTAAAATTATTTTTACTGCTTTACACGGAGCATCATCTACTATAATTTCAAAATTATTAAAAAGAGCAGGGTATAAAAATGCTAAATATGTTGAAGCTCAAATGGTTCCTGATGCTAATTTTTCTACCGTCATTTCTCCTAATCCTGAAGAAGCTGAATCCCTTGATTTAGCTTTAAAGTTAGGAGAGGATGAAAATGCCGAAATGATAATAGGAACTGATCCAGATGCAGATAGATTAGGGGTTGCAGTAAGAGATTTAAATAATAATTTGATATTGATTAATGGAAATCAGTTAATGGTATTAATGTTCGATTATATTTTAAAAAGAAAAAAAACAGGCACTACACTTAATAAAAACCATTTTATTGCCTCAACAATTGTTTCAACACCAATGATTAAAAACATTGCTAGATATTATAATGTTGACTTTAAATTAAGCTTAACAGGCTTTAAATGGATAGCCAAAATGATTCAGGATTTTCCAAATCAGGAGTTTATTGTTGGTGGAGAAGAAAGTTATGGATTGATGATTGGAGACGATGTTCGTGATAAAGACGCTTTAACATCGAGCTTGGCAGCTTATGAAATGATGTCTTACTATAAGGAAAATAACAGTAGTGTTTTCAATGAATTAGTAAAACTTTATATTCTTCACGGATTTTACAAGGAAAAATTAATTTCTATTGTCAAAAAAGGTCAAAAAGGTCAAGAAGAAATAAAAAGTCTTATTAATAATTACAGAAAAAATCCCTTAGAAATTATTTTAGAATCAAGGGTGAAATATTTTTGTGATTATTCAACCTCGATAAAGAGAAATTTAATTGATAAAACGAATGAAAAAATTTTATTACCAAAATCTAATGTTATCGAATTTGAATCAATTGACGGCTGTAAAATTATTTTAAGACCAAGCGGAACCGAACCGAAAATTAAAATGTACATTAGTGTTCATGCTGATTTGGATAACATCAATGAGTTTAAATCCGTAAATATTAGATTGGAAAATAAAATTAAAGAAATAGTTAAAAGTATAGATTTATGAAAACAAACTACTTTAACAGAATATTCCGATATGCATGGGTCTTTAAAAAGTATTTTATACTGAATATAATCACAAATATTTTTTATGCATTTTTTGGAACATTATCCATGATTTCTTTGTTTCCGATGCTGAAGGTACTTTTTAACCAAACAGAACAACTTAATACACCACCTGTTTGGCAAGGAATGTCTGTGGCAGCTAATTACTTTGAAAATTATTTGAACTACTTTGTAACTACAAAAAAGGCTTCTGGAAGTGATGACGTTCTAATTTTTATGGTCTCCATTATCATTATTACATTTTTATTGAAAAATATTTTCAATTATCTGTCTATGTTTTTTATAACTTTTCTTAGAAACGGTGTTGTGAAAAACATAAGAAATGATATATATGAACAGATGATTAAATTATCTCTTTCCTTCTACTCTGAAAAAAAAAGAGGAGATATTGTGGCAAGAATATCTTCCGATGTTCAGGAATTAGACAATTCATTTTTGTCAATTTTTGAATTGATTGTAAAAGACCCTCTAATGGTATTGTTCACTCTAATCTCAATGTTTTTAATAAGTCCAAAACTTAGTCTATTTGTAATTATATTTATTCCAATTTGCGGATTTGTCATCTCTATTGTTGGGAAATCACTTAGAAGAAAATCTCTCAAAGTTCAAAAGGAACAAGGCCAATTTATTTCGCTGGTAGACGAAACCCTTTCTGGGATGAAAATTTTAAAAATATTTAATGCAGAAAAAAAGTTTTTTAAAAAATTTACCGACTCAACAAATAGATTCTATAAATTTTCAAACAGTGTTTTAAATAGAAAAAATCTTGCTAGTCCGTTAAGTGAATTTTTAGGAATATCATCAATTGCTGGTGTGCTGTGGTTTGGAGGGATTATGGTATTAAAAGAAAACTCATTAGACGCTAGTGCATTCATTGTTTATCTTGGACTTGCTTATAATATTTTAACACCTGCCAAATCCTTGAGCAGAGCTACATATAAGGTTAAAAAAGCTTCTGCAGCTGCTGAAAGAATTTTTCACATAATTGATAATGACACAATTATTTTTGAAGATCAAAAGGCACAAAATATTGAATCTTTTAACAGTAGTATAAAAATCAATGATATCACTTTTTCCTATGGATATGAAACTGTTATTGACGGTCTAAACTTACAAATCCCAAAAGGTAAAAGTATTGCTTTGGTGGGACAATCAGGAAGTGGAAAATCTACATTAGCTAATTTAATTTGTAGATTCTATGATGTCAACTATGGGTCAATAAACGTTGACGGGATAAATATTAAAAAATTAAAAAAAGATTCCTTAAGAAATCTTATAGGACTTGTAACCCAAGATTCAATTCTGTTTAATGATTCAATTAAAAATAACCTCCGAATTGCAAAACCTGATGCAACAAATGAAGAGATAATCCAATGCTTAAAAATTGCAAATGCTTGGGAGTTTGTGAGCAAAATGCCTGAAAAAATAGATTCTAATATTGGCGATTCCGGAAATAAACTTTCAGGAGGTCAAAAACAAAGATTAAGTATTGCGAGAGCAGTTCTAAAAAACCCTCCTATACTGGTTTTAGATGAAGCAACTTCTGCTCTAGATAGTGAAAGTGAAAAGCTAGTCCAAAATGCTTTAGAAAATCTAATGAAAAATAAGACTTCAATAGTTATAGCTCATAGATTATCAACAATCCAAAAAGCTGATAAAATTATTGTTTTAGAAAAAGGAAAAATTATTGAATCGGGTGTACATAAAGAACTTATGAAAAATGATGGTATTTACAGCAATCTTGTTAAAATGCAGTCAATATAAATCAGTGTTTAAAAGAGGTGAATAACTATTTATTTAAGTGTATTTTTTTTACTAGTTTATAAATTAATTTGGACTAAATTTAGCATTCATATTCCTTATTAGATGATATCTTTTTTTGAATCTCAAAATCATTCAATTTTTGCAGTACAAACTGATCATACTATTTCAAAGGATGAAATAAAAAAACTTGAATGGTTGTTAGGAAATGCAACTTTACTTTCAGACGATCAAATAAAAAAAGAATTTATTGGGCCAAGAGCTGCAATGATATCACCATGGAGTACAAACGCAGTTGAAATATGTAAAAACATGGGATTAAATTCTATTCTAAGAATCGAAAAATATTTCGAGAGTAAAAATTCTAAAAATGATTTTGACCCTATGTTAAATGAAAAATTTGACTCTTTATCTCAATCGCTCTTCAAGATAAATTTAGATCCAAAAAAAATCACAAGTATTTCTAATATTCAAGAATATAACGAGAAAGAAGGTTTGTCTCTAAGCGAAGATGAAATTGACTATCTAAATAATATTTCGAAAAAAATTAATCGGAAATTGACTGATTCTGAAATTTTTGGGTTCTCACAAGTAAATTCTGAACATTGTAGACATAAAATATTTAACGGTAAATTTATAATTGATGGTGAAGAAAAAGAGCATAGTTTATTTTCATTAATTAAACAAACATCTAAAGAAAACCCTGAAAATATTGTATCTGCCTACAAAGACAATGTTGCTTTTATAAAAGGTCCAAAAATAAATCAATTTGCACCTGCAACTTCAGATAAACCAGATTTTTACGTTTCTCAAGAAATTGATAGTGTAATTTCACTAAAAGCTGAAACTCATAATTTTCCAACTACGGTTGAACCATTCAATGGAGCTGCTACAGGTTCGGGTGGTGAAATCAGAGATAGGTTAGCTGGAGGAAGAGGTTCAATTCCCCTTGCAGGTACTGCTGTATATATGACTCCCTACTCAAGAATTGATGAGAAAAAATGGGAAAAAAATATAAAAGAAAGAAAATGGCTCTATCAAACTCCGTTAGATATTTTAATAAAAGCATCTAACGGTGCTTCAGATTTTGGAAATAAATTTGGACAGCCTTTAATATCTGGGTCAATTTTTACATTTGAAAATGAGACAGACGGAGAAATTCAGGCATATGACAAAGTAATTATGTTAGCCGGTGGTATCGGTTATGCAAATAAAGATCACTCTTTAAAGAAAACTCCTGAGAAGGATGATTTAATTGTAATTATGGGTGGAGATAACTATCGAATTGGAATGGGTGGTGCGGCAGTATCGTCGGCAGATACTGGAGAATTTTCCGCTGGTATTGAACTTAATGCAATTCAAAGATCAAATCCAGAAATGCAAAAAAGAGTTGCTAACGCTATAAGAGGTACAATAGAAAATGATAAAAATTGTATAGTTTCTATACATGATCATGGAGCAGGTGGCCATTTAAATTGTTTAACAGAATTAGTAGAAGATACTGGAGGTTTTATTGAGTTAGATAAACTACCAGTAGGTGACCCAACACTTTCTAATAAAGAAATTATCGGTAATGAATCTCAGGAAAGAATGGGGTTAATCATAAAAAAGGAAAATATTAACGAATTTTTAAGAATTTGTGAAAGAGAAAGGGCTCCGATATATATTGTTGGAAAAGTTACGGATGATAATAGGTTTACAATTAATTCAGATAAAACAAAACTTAGTTGCGTTGACCTAAGTCTAGATCATTTTTTTGGAAGTTCACCAGAAACTATCTTAACCGATACGACAATACATCAAAAATATAATGAATTACAATATTCAGAAAAATTAGTAAATGAATATATAAAAGAATTATTCAGTTTAGAATCAGTTGGGTGTAAAGACTGGCTAACTAACAAAGTTGACAGATGTGTTGGAGGAAAAGTTGCTAAACAACAATGTGTGGGTGAGCTACAGCTACCACTAAATAATTGTGGAGTTATGGCGTTAGATTATTCAACTTCAAATGGAATTGCAACTTCTATTGGACACTCCCCTATTTCCGCATTAATTGACCCAATTGCTGGAAGTAAGAATAGTATTGCAGAAGCATTGACAAATATTATTTGGGCGCCTCTGCAAAATGGAATAAAGGGTGTTTCTCTTTCAGCAAACTGGATGTGGCCATGTAAAAATCAAGGGGAAGATGCAAGACTTTATGAGGCAGTTAAATCTGTTTCAAAATTTGCAATTGAATTGGGCATTAATATTCCTACAGGAAAAGATTCACTCTCAATGAATCAAAAATATGATAATATTGAAGTAAAGTCACCAGGAACCGTAATCATTTCAGCTACAGCTCATTGTAATGATATTTTTAATATTGTAGAACCCGTATTCAAATTAAATCGTGGATCGATTTACTATGTAAATTTTTCGTGTGATAATTTTAAACTCGGAGGGTCCTCATTTTCTCAGATAATCGGAGATATTGGAAATGAAACCCCGTCAATTAATGATGCGAAATACTTTTTAAACGCATTTGAAACAATTCAAATTCTAATAAAAAATAATTGTATAGTTGCTGGTCATGACATAGGATCAGGTGGGTTCATTACCACGTTGATGGAAATGTGTTTTTCATCAAACAATGTTTCAGCAAATATTGATCTCTCAGCATTAAATGAAAAAGATATAGTTAAAACTTTATTTTCAGAAAATAGTGGAATAATAATACAAGTTGACAATGAAGAAGCAGAAAAAACCTTTTCAAAAAATGGAATTAATGCATTAAAGATTGGTGAAGTTATAAGCGGTAATACACTAAATATCAAAAATTTTGAAAATAAGTATTCATTTGACCTGGAAAAATTTAGAGATTATTGGTATCACACATCCATGCTATTAGACAGAAAGCAAACTTCAAATAATTTAGCTGAGGTCAGATATAAAAATTATAAAAAACAACCACTTAAATTTAAATTTCCAGAAAATTTTAAAGGAAATTATAGATTTAATTTGTCACTGGTAAAACCAAAAGCTGCAATTTTGAGGGAGCAAGGCAGTAATAGTGAGAGAGAATTAGCAAACGCACTCTTCATGGCTGGTTTTGAGGTTAAAGATGTTCACATGACTGATTTGATTAGCGGAAAGGAATCCCTCAAGGATATTCAATTTTTAGGTGCGGTTGGAGGGTTTTCTAATTCTGATGTTCTTGGTTCAGCTAAAGGATGGGCAGGGTCATTCAAATATAATGAAATTGCAAAAAGATCATTAGAGGACTTCTTTTCAAGAAAAGATACTTTGTCAATTGGCATATGTAATGGATGTCAATTGTTTATGGAACTTGATTTAATTTATCCAACCCACAAAGAACATGGTAAAATGACATTTAATGATTCTAAAAAACATGAAAGTAATTTTACTTCCGTTAAGATAAACAAAAATAATTCAGCAATGTTGGATAAGCTGGAGGGTTTAACATTAGGTGTTTGGATCAGCCATGGTGAAGGAAAATTTAAACTACCCTACTCTTCTGAAAATTATAATATTGTTGCAGAATATGGTTACAGTGATTATCCGTCAAATCCAAATGGTTCTGATTTTAACTCTGCTATGCTTTGCAGTGATGATGGTAGACATCTTGTTACCATGCCTCACATAGAAAGGTCAATTTTTAAGTGGAATTGGGCATTCTACCATAATGACAGAAATGACAAAGTAAGCCCTTGGATATTAGCCTTTAAGAACGCTAAAGATTGGATTTTAGAAAATTCCATGATTTCGGAATAATATTTGCCGTATCCTAGAAAACTTTTAATGAAAAAGCTTCTTTTTTTATTAGTATCACTTTTGACTTTTCAGTCAACATTTTTGCAAAACATAGATGTTTTTCATAAAGTTAAAATCAATTATTCAAAAGCATCAGATTTAGTAAAACTTGCAAATAATGGAGTCTGTATTGACCACGGAATTAATAAAAAAAATCATTTTTTCATTTCTGATTTTTCCACTGAGGATTTAAATAAGATAAACCTTTTGGGATTCTCATACGAAATCTTAATTGAAGATGTCACAAGCTTTTATCAAGATAGAAATAAGACTGAAATTAAAAGAAAATCAAATGATTATTGTGAAACAACCAATGATATTGGAACACCAGAAAATTATGATTTTAAGGAAGGTGATGATTTTGGAGGCTTTTACACATACAATGAAATGTTGGATGAATTAGATGATATGTATTTCCAATACCCAAATCTTATCTCAGAAAGGGTTAATATTAAAGATCCTAATTATTCAAATTCTCCTCATATTCACAAAACATATGAAGGTAGATTTCTACAATTGGTAAAAATTTCAGATAACCCTGAAACTGATGAAGAAGAGGAGCCTCAAATCCTTTACACAGCTCTTCATCATGCTCGTGAACCAGGATCTATGCAACAACTAATATATTTTATGTGGTACTTACTAGAAAATTATGACTCCAATGAAAGTATTAAGCAAATCATTGATAATTCAGAGTTATATTTTGTACCCTGTGTAAATCCTGATGGATATATATATAATGAAACGAGTGAACCAAGTGGGGGCGGAATGTGGAGAAAAAATAGAAGAGATAATCATGGGGTAGATAATAATAGAAACTATTCTTATGTTGATAATAATGGTAACGAAGTTTGGAATACGTCTGGGACATCAAGCAGTCCTAATGGAAATACCTATGCTGGTGATGAACCATTCTCAGAAGCTGAAAACAGAGCTGTAAGGTATCTAGTTGAGTCAAAAAATTTCAAACTAGCTCTGAATAATCATACATATGGTAATTTACTTTTATATCCTTATGGATATGATTATAATCAACCAACTGATGATGATGAAATCTATCAATTTATTTCGTCTGAGCTTGTGAGTGAAAATAATTATGAAAATATAATAAGCGCTGATCTATACCCCGCAGCTGGTGATAGTGATGATTTTATGTATGGAATGCTAATTACAGAAAATAACCAAACAAGAGAAAAAATATTTGCTATGACACCTGAAATTGGTAGCTCATTTTGGCCACAGTCATCAACAATTGAAGACCTTTGTAAAGGAATGCTCAATTTAAACTTAACAGCCGCTAAAATGATTGGGAATTATGCAAAATTAGAGGATAATACTTCAAACTTTATTTCTAGTCTCAATTTTCAATCGGATTTTAGTATTCAAAGACTTGGAATTTCTGATGATGAAGAATTTTTAATTTCCATAATACCAGTTTCCTCAAATATTAGTAATGTTTCATCTTCAATTAGTGTCAGTTCAGCTCAAATTGGTGAAATCATTAACGATAGTTTTGATATTTCTTTAAACGAGTCAATTGTTGAAGGAGATAACATTATTTATAAATATGTTTTAAATAATGGTTTATTTGATGAAGAAATAGAAGTAACAAAGATTTATGGGCAAACACAAATAATTGTTGAAGATGAAAGCGATAATTACAATAGTTTCTGGGATGACAGTTCTGAATGGTCTAACACCTATGAAGAATATTTTTCACCGCAAACTAGTATTACAGATTCTCCATATTCTAATTACAGCAATAATTCTGAAGAAATAATTCAACTAATTAATCCTATAAATCTTTCTGGATATGTTTATGCTGAAATTAATTTTGATGCTAAGTGGAGCATTGAATCAGGTTATGATTATGTTCAATTGGAAATTTCAGTTGATAATGGAAACACTTGGATTCCACAATGTGGAGAATACACTAGGAAAGGAATAGAAACACATGATTATGCACAAGATGAACCACTATATGACGGAAATCAACCACAATGGATTAGTGAAAGTATTTTGCTTACAGATTATTTAGGCGATGAAATTTTTGTGAGGTTTAAGCTTTACTCCGACGGAGGCCTCAGAAGAGATGGGTTTTATTTTGATAACTTTAAAATAAAGGGGGTTTCAGAAAATTTAAACATTTCTGAAATTGAACAATATGGTTCTAGAATTTACCCCAATCCTGCCAATGATTATATAAATATAGTATCAAAAAATAAGATAAATAGATTAGAGATATATGACTTACTTGGAAAAAAACTTTTTGAAAAAGAAGAACTTGATATCTCAAAAATAAAATTACCAATGTCAAATCCTGGTATTTATATGGTCAAATTATTTTCAGATTCAGGTGTTGAAAATCATAGGATTATAAAAAAATAAAATATTTTTTTAAATTTACCCTGCAAGCATTATATATTGTTAACTTATGTTATTATGATAATTAATAAAGAT
>CEVX01022878.1_pt1 | contig 17295 bp, 18 predicted proteins | sample 356561 | NCBI WGS metagenome assembly CEVX01 (sample SAMEA2623886, study PRJEB7988) | marine metagenome | biome: marine biome (ENVO:00000447); feature: surface water layer (ENVO:00002042); material: "saline water (ENVO:00002010), including plankton (ENVO:xxxxxxxx)" | depth 5 m | reverse complement strand
CAACAAAGTTCTATTGAAAAAAAATTAAAAGAAATCAACATATCAAAAGAAAAAGCTGAGATGATATTAGAAGCTTTAAAAAACAATGAAGTTCAATATTTACAACAACTGAAAAGAAAAACTTCTAAAAAAGTTGATAAGTCAAAGCCTGATTGGTAAATTAAAAAAATATTTATTATGTATAATGGTATATTTTCAACTGATTTTCAATTTAATAGCCAAATTTCAAAATATGAAGGTAAGGTTAGAGATGTTTATCATTTAGAAGATAAAATTGTTATGGTAGTTACTGATAGGGTAAGTTGTTTTGATGTTATTTTACCAAAACCTATTCCTTTCAAAGGACAAATACTAAATCAAATAGCAAAAAAATTTTTAAAAATAACTAAAGATATAGTCCCGAATTGGGTTGAATCGGTTCCAGATCCAAATGTAACTATTGGAAAAAAATGTAATCCATTTGAAGTTGAAATGGTCATTAGAGGTTATTTATCTGGGCATGCTTGGAGAGAATATAAGCTTGGAAAACGAGAATTATGTGGGGTAGAACTTCCAAATGGAATGAAAGAAAATGATAAATTTCCATCACCAATTATTACTCCTTCTTCAAAGGCTCAAGTTGGACACGATATAGATTTATCAAAAGATGAAATAATACAGTCAAACCTTATTAATAAATCTGATTATAAAAAAATTGAAGAATTCACATACACACTCTTTGAAAAAGGAACTGAATATGCTAAATCAAGAGGATTACTTTTAGTAGATACAAAATATGAATTTGGATTATATAATGGAAAAGTTCTTTTGATTGACGAAATTCATACTCCAGATTCATCTAGATACTTTTATGAAGAAAGTTACCAAAAACTACAAGATGAAGGAGAAAAACAAAAACAATTATCAAAAGAATTTCTTAGAGAATGGCTTATTGAAAATGGATTTCAAGGAAAAGAAGGCGAAGAAGTTCCCGAAATGAATGATGAAATTGTAAATTCTGTTTCTGAAAGATATATCGAGTTATATGAAAATCTTATTGGAGAAAAGTTTGAAAAAAGAAATACAATTGATATTTTGAATCAAATTGAAGAAAATGTAAATAAAGTCATATGAAATACGAAATTAATAAAAAAGAAAAATATTATTTATTAAAACCAAAAGTTGAAAAAATCGATTCTACCCTTTCTCCTTCACTAAAAGCTGATTTTATAACTTTCGAAGTTGAAGGAGCAAACAATATGATTGTTAATTTAGAGGATGTAAAGTATATTGATTCATCTGGCCTTAGCGCTCTTTTAGTTGGCAATAGAATATTTACAGAAAAAAAAGGATCTTTTGTTATATGTAATCTTAACGAGCACGTTATGAAATTAATGAAAATAGCAAAATTAGATAAAGTACTTTCCCTTTTACCTTCGGTTCAAGAATCAATAGATTCAATATTTTTAGATGAGATAGAAAAAAACTTAGAATAACTTAAAATTTTTGATGAAGGGATTTTCAGAAAAGGAACAAAAAAAAATAAATAATATTTTTTTTATACTCTGTGGTTTTTTTATTACTAATGCTATAATAGCTGAAATTTTAGGAACAAAAATATTTGAGATTAATTTATTTTTGAATTTCAATTTATCTGTTGGAGTAGTAATATGGCCAGTTGTATTTATAGGTACAGATATTATAAATGAATATTTTGGAAAGGAAGGTGTCAAAAAAATAAGCTACTTTACTGTAATACTTATATCATACATTTTTTTAGTAATATTTATTTCAACAAAATTAAAACCTGCTGATTTTTGGTTGGATGTTAATAATCTTGATAGTTCAGGTAATTATTTCAATATTAATTATGCATATAATGCTATATTCACTCAAAGTTCTGGAATAATTATTGGATCTATTATTGCTTTTTTAATTGCACAAATTCTTGATGTGCATGTTTTTCAAAAAATAAAAAGAATTACCGGTGAAAACTTTATTTGGTTAAGGGCAACTGGATCAACTCTTATTTCACAATTTATTGATAGCTTTTTAATATTATTTATCGCTTTTTATTTACTTTCTCCAGAAGATAAATCTTGGTCTTTAAATGAAGTATTTTTAGTTGGAAAAGATAACTATTTATTTAAATTTATGGTGGCAATCTTAATAACCCCACTTATTTATTTTGGACACTTTATTATTGATAAGTATTTAGGAAAATCATTAGCTAAAAAATGTAAAGATTATGCATCTTCTACATCTTAATAAAATATGGATTATTATTTTCTTACTATCATGTAATGAAAATATTACGAATATTAATTTTGATAAATCAAAAAGTAGTGAAGAATCATACCTTTTTTCTGACGAAAGTAATATTTACATGTCATGGATAGAAACAGATTCAGCAAATAATTATTTGTATTATAGTAAATTAGAAAATAATCAGTGGTTAGAAAAAAAATTGATCGTTAAAGGAAAAGACTGGTTTGTAAATTGGGCAGATTTTCCATCAATAGCAGTTAATTCAAAAACAAATAACATGATTGCGCATTACCTAAAAAAAAGTTATGATTTAACCTTTGCTTATGACATAAAATATTTGATTAAAGGAAATGAATGGTCTGAAGAAAAATTTTTAAATACTGATAATACAAAATCTGAACATGGTTTTGTTTCAATTCAACCTTTTAAAGATGGGTTTATAGCGTCTTGGCTTGATGGAAGAAAAACAAATTATTTGGATAAAGAGTTAAATAATAATCATGAATCAGGAGGGCCTATGACCTTGAGGTCTGCCTTCATTGATTCAAATGGTAAAATCATTGAAGAATATGAAGTTGATGATCAAGTTTGTGAATGTTGTCAAACAAGTATAACAGTTTCTAATAATACACCAATTATTGTATATCGAGATAGGTCAGACGATGAAATAAGAGATATTTCTATATCAAAACTTATAAATAATGTTTGGTCTAAGCCAAAAAAATTAAATGAAGATAACTGGAAAATTTATGGTTGTCCTGTAAATGGTCCATCCATAGATTCAAATGATAAATATATTGCTATAGCTTGGTTTACTTTGTCAAATGGAGAACCGACTATCAACTTAAAATTTTCAAATGATAATGGAGAATCTTTCGGGAATCTAATTAAAATAAATAATGAAGAAACAAGACCTATAGGAAGAATTGATTTAGAAATGCTAAAAAACGGAAGTGTTATAGTAAGTTGGATTGATACAAATAAAGGAGTTGGAAAAATTTCATTAAGAAAAATTGATCCAAATGGAAATAAAAGTGAAATAATTAATCCATCAAATATTTCCACAAAAAGAATATCTGGTTTTCCGCAAATTGAGAATATAAATGATGATATTATTCTATCATTTACTAAAGAGGAGAAAGGAAAAAAAAATATTGAAACATTTAAAATTCCTATTTCTCTATTTTGAGAATAAAAACATTTCTAAATAATGGAAAATTTAATTGGCATTAAAAAAATCGCGTCTTTATGTGTTATAAAAAATAAAAATAAATTTCTTTTATTAAAAAGAAATAATAAACCAAATAAAGGAAAATATGTTCCAGTTGGAGGAAAATTAAAAGGTTATGAAAATCCCTTAAAAGCCGCAATAAGAGAAACATTTGAGGAAACAGGTTTAAAATTTAATAATCTTGAGTTTTGTGGATTATTAACTGAAACATCCCCTATTGATTATAATTGGATATCATATATTTATCTTGTTGAGACTAATTCTATTGATATTCCTAAATCAAATGAAGGTAAACTGAAATGGATAAGTTTTCAAGAAATAAAAAATATTCCTACACCAAAAACTGATGATATAATTTATAGATATATTATAAATAAAAAAAAATTTATTATTTCTGTTGATTACGATGAAAAAATAGAAATTATTTCTATGAAAGAAGAAATTGAAAAGAAAAATTTATTGATATGAATGCTCATATATTAGTTTTGATATCTCTGCTATAAGCTTTGATGCATTTTCAACATCACTCAAGTTTTTTGATAAAATAACCAAAATATATTTTCTACCATCAGGAAGAAAAATAATTCCTGAATCATGAACTGAACTTGATATGATTCCATCTTTACTTGCAATTCTAGCATTCTTTGGAAGATAGAGTCCTATTTTATCTTTGTACTTTTGATTTAATAATATTTCAATCATTTTTCGAGAACTAAATTTATCAATAATCTCCCCTTCTGCAAGTTTTTCAAAAATGATCATTAAATCATAAGCAGTAGTAGTATTATTCAATCCTTTTTCAAATGCTTTTATATCTTCAACACCTCTTAAAACATTAATATCGTTAGCTCCAATTTTTCTCATTGTATTATTTACATTTTCAACTCCAACATAATCAATTATCAAATTAGTTGCGAAATTGCTACTTACAGTTATCATATCAAATACAAGAGAATAAATTGATTTTTTTTCCCCTAAATATTCATACAAATCTTTTTCACTATCCTCAATATCTGAAAGACTAAAAAAAGAATCATCGACAATACTTTTAAATTGATTAATTACAAGAATTGAGTCGTAAAGATTAAACTTATTTTTTTTAATCTGATTAAAAACCTCAATCATTAAAGGTGTTTTCATGGTACTTGCAGCATGAAAATTTACTTTTTCATTATAAAGAATTTTATTGCCAGATGATAAGTCTTTATAAGCTATTGCAAATTCACCGTCAAAATTTTCAAATTTATTTATTATTTGATCTTCTAAATTCAAGTTATTGCAACCAATTGAAATAGAAATGAATATAAAATGGATATAAAAATTCCTCATAATCTTATTTTATCATTTTTTTTACTTTATCAAGTATTAACGCAGATGAAATTGCTACATTTAATGATTCAGCCTTTCCATTACCATAAATGGAGATTTTTTTATTAATAAATTTATGTAAGTTTGATGAAATCCCTTTAGATTCATTACCAAAAAGTAATAAACCTTTTCTTTTGAATTTTATTTCATGATAATCTTTTGAATTGAGTATTGTTCCGTAAACAAATAAATCATTTTTGTTGAAAAACTCTTTTAAATTTCTAAAATAAACGTTAACCCTAGAAAATGAACCCATTGATGATTGAATAACTTTTGGATTATATAAGTCAACAGAATCCATTGAACAAATAATATTTTTTATCCCGTACCAATCACAAGTTCTAATGATTGTTCCTAGATTTCCTGGATCCCGAATTCCATCTAAAACAACTGTATAATGATAAAATTTAATTTTTCTAAAATTATCTTTCATTTCAACAATTGCTATTGCATCAGAATTTGATTTAAAGTTTCCAACTGATGATAGTGACTTTTTATCAAAATAATGAATATTAATTTTACTATTTGATAATGACTTTAGTTTATTCATTGAAGATTTATTAAGAATGATTTTTCTTATTATATAATCAGAATTTAATACTTCATTAATACTTTTGATACCTTCTAAAAGGAATAGTTTATTAACAATTCTATATTTCTTTAATTTCAAAGATTTAATTAACTTGATTTCAGATTTTGATATCATATAATTTAAAATAATATTTAAATTTAGAATAACTTGTTTGAAAATCTAAATCTATTTTTAGAATACATAGATAAAAGTATATTTTTCCTTATAAATAATTTTAATAATCCTTTTATGGATCATTTAATGTTTTTGATTAGCGATAAGTATATTTGGATTCCACTGTATATTATTTTAATATACTATATATTAAATCAAAAAAATAAATTTAAATATTTGCAACTTTCTTTGATCATTTTAGCAGTTATTTTATCTGATTTTATAACAAGCTCGATTATGAAACCATTTTTTGAAAGATTAAGACCATGTCATGATAATGAGATAAATGAATCTATCAACTTGGTAGGAATTTGCAGAGGGATGTATGGTTTTGCATCATCACACGCATCAACTACTTTTTCTTTAGCAACTATTATGTATTTATTCTTCAAAAAAAATAAAATATTTATTTATTTATTTATTTGGAGTATTTTAATTTCATATAGCAGAATATATTTGGGAGTACACTATCCATTAGATGTATTAGCTGGAAGTGGAATTGGAGCATTAGTTTCATTATCAATATTTAAATTTCAAAAAATTTATTTTAAAAATAATGTTTAAAAAATTTATTATCGTTTTACTGTCATTTATTCTATTTTTCTGTTCTCACAGAAAAATAGAACTACCAATTTACGGAATACCAATAGTAAATTCTAAAACTTTAGAAAATGGATCGATCTCATATGATACATTAGATCATATGATACAAAATTTTAGATTATTTAATCAAAATGGAAAAATAATAACAAATGAAACACTAAAAGATAAAATTTATATTGCTGATTTCTTTTTTACTTCTTGCCCAACCATTTGTCGTAAAATGAAAAGAAATTTATTGTATGTATATAAAACATATGAAGATAATAGCAATGTTTCATTTATTTCTCATACTATTGATCCAAAAAATGATACTGTCAAAAAATTAAAAGAATATTCAAAAAACTTAGAAATAGATGATGAAAAATGGCATTTTCTTACTGGAGATTTGGATCAAATATATAATTTAGGTGAGACTAGTTATATGGTGGCTGCTAAAGAAGAAGAAAAAGCTCCAGGTGGATTTTTACATGGAAGTTCATTTCTACTTGTTGATAAAGAAAGAAGAATAAGAGGAGTTTATGATGGAACATCCAGAATAGAAACTAATAGATTAATTATTGATATCAATCACTTAATAAAGTCTTACTAGCTTTTGAAAATTATTATTAGATTATTATATTTATTTTTTAACAATTAAAATTTAAAATATATGAGAATAATTAGTATGATTTTTATCTTTTTCTTGATTTTTCAAAATAATATTTTTTCTCAAGAAATTGTAACTACTACTCAGGATGGAGATGAAATTCGTTTCACTGGATCTGAACAAAATAAAGTACATGTAGATACAAGGGATGGAATAAAAGTATCTTATGAAATAATATTTATTGAAAGTAAGAAAAAAGCTGATATTTGGAATTGTATGGTATTTGTTGAAAATAATAATGGTCACAAGATGTATTACACAGATAAACTTGTTGAATGTCAAGGATTTGCTTGTGGTAACGACATGGAATACCAAGGTTTAGTAGATTTTAGAATTATAAATAGAAAAAGTAAATTAGCAGCTAAACTTTGGGGAAACCCAAGAATTCATGGTGATAATGAACCTTGGAGGAATAGATTGACTTATGATCATGTTCTATCAGTTCCTGAAGGAACAAAAAATATAAATTTTGATGTTAGAATGGATAAAGGTGTTAAACCAATATTAAGAGGTACTATTCGCCCAGCATTTAAAAAACATGTTGAATCCTTAACTACTTCTAACTGATTCAATCACTTAATACTATCCTTGGAACTTAATTTACTTATATATTTTCCAAGGATATCGTATTCTATATTATAATTATATCCCATATTCATTAAATGAAAATTAGTTTTTTTGAAGGTGTGAGGAATAATTGAAACTGAAAATTGATTTTTCTTTACATTATAACAAGTCAAGCTTACTCCGTTGATTGTAACACTCCCTTTTTCAACAATAAGTTTATTGTTTTCTTTTGTAAATTGGAAGGTGAATACCCAATCATCTTTATTTTCTAAAATTTCAACACAATTTATCATTTCATCTACATGCCCTTGAACAATATGACCATCTAATCTAGAATTAATTAAAAGACTTCTTTCTAAATTAATTATATCCCCAATGGATATAGATTTAAATATAGATTTTTTTATAGTTTCATCAACCACAATCACTTCATGAGAGTTTTTTCTAACATTAATGATTGTTAAACAAACACCATTATGAGATAAACTTTGATTTACTTTTAAATCTTTACTTATATCACTTTCAACATTAAGTGAAATACTATTAGTTTTTTTTGTGATTTTTTTAACTTTTCCTAATGATTCTATAATTCCAGTAAACATATTTAAAAATTAAACTTATTAAAAAATAAATCTTTGCAAACTTAAAAGTTAAATTTGTATAAGAAAATAAAATAATGAAAGATAAGATAAAAACTATTAATGATTCCATTGTCTCAATGAGTGAAATGGTAATGCCAAACGATACTAATAATCTTAATACTTTATTTGGTGGAAAATTAATGAACTGGATGGATGTTGCAGCTGCAATTTGCGCACATAAACATTGTAATAAAACAGTTGTAACCGCATCTGTTGATAATATATCATTTAAGGCTCCAATTCAAAAAGGAGATATAGTTACTCTTACAGCTAAAATAACTAGATGTTTTAATTCATCAATGGAAATATTTATTGACGTTAAAGCTGAAAATCATAAAACAAATCAAAAAATTGAAAGTAATACAGCATTTTTTACATTTGTTGCCTTAGATTCTAAAGGTAAGCCATCCAAAATACCATTAATTAAAGCTGAAACTTCAGAAGATAAAAAATTATACGATGGAGCTTTAAGGAGAAGACAACTTAGACTGATCTTAGCTGGGAAGATGATGCCTAAAGATGCAGATGAATTAAAATCAATATTTGATTAAAAAATTTCAGATAGTTTCTTTTCTAACCTAGGTCCTCTTAAATTCTTAGCTATAATTTTTCCATCGGGATCAATAAAAAAAGATGCAGGTATTGATTTTATATTGTAGGTTATAGCAGCATCAGATTTCCAAAACTTCAGATCAGAAACATGATTCAATTCATTCAAACCATCTTTATTGATGGCATTAATCCATGTTGATTTATCTCTATCCAATGAAACTTGATAAACTTCAAAACCATTATTTTTATATTTGTTATACATATTTACAATGTTAGGATTTTCATCCCTACACGGTTTACACCAAGCAGCCCAAAAATCTAGCAAAACATATTTACCCCTAAATGAAGATAGCGTTAATTGATTTTCTTTGGGATCATTTAAGCTAATTTCAGGGGCAAACTGACCAACTGATAAAACTTTAATTCTATTAAATTTCTCATTTAATGCTTTATAATAAGAAGTATACCCTAAATCTTTTTCATACTTAAATATCAAGCTATCCCAAAAATTAAAATGATCATCAATTTTTAAATAATCAGATACAAAGAAAGTAGCTATTGAATTATCCATGTTCCATATTAATTTTTTAAAATTTTTGATAAAATTACTCTCAAGTTGCTCTGATTCATTCCTGATTCTTAATATCTCCAATTTATTATCATCTCTACTTGCTTGAATAAAACTTCTATTCAATTCATATCTTTCATCTTGATAATCATTTATATATTTTTTGATTGTAGTAAGATTATCTGTTCCAACTGATCCAGTTACTGATATTTCGTTTTCATCTATAGAAATATTAATATCGTTATTTTCTAATATAAAATCAATAGAATTTTTACCAATAATATTTAATCTATATAAAGTTGGTTCGCTAACTAATAAATCAAATTTGTAATTATCATTATCAATAAAATCAGATTTAATTAATTCAATAGAATAGTCAGATTTTATTTTTTCAATAGTTATTTCCTCATTGTTTGAATTCTTAAATTCTATATTCAAAGAAAGATTATTTACATCTTGTTTAGTTGAACAAGAAAAAATTAGAAAAAGAAATAAAGTGAGACATCTCATTATAACATCAACTTATTATTTTATCAAATAATATATTAGCATCCTTTACTACGTTTTTTAAACCAGATAAGTTTTTTCCTCCAGCAGTTGAAAAAAAAGATTGCCCTCCCCCACTACCATTAATATGTTTAGCAAGTTTTAAAATAATTTCTCGTGCATCAATCTTAATTAATTTATTAACTTCATCATCTACCATCACAATTATAAATGGTCTATTCAATATATCTGCTGCTAAAACTAAAATTAGATTATTAATATGGTTTTTAATTTCATAAGAAATCTTTTTTAAACTATCCATTGAATCTATTTTACATTGCGATATAAGTAGATTGAATTTACCCTTTTGTTTCACCTCTTTTAGAAGACTATTTTTTATAATTTTGTTTTCATTATCCAAGAATTTAGATTGTACTTTTGATAATTTTTTATTTTCTAATAAAAGATCATTAATTGAATCAAAAGGATTTTCTGTTTTCAATAATTTCTTAATATCATTTAATTCATTATGATTTGAATTAAGCTTTTTTTCTAATTCAAAAGATGTAATAGCCTCAATTCGCCTGATCCCAGATGAAACTGAAGATTCGGATATAATTTTAAACATTCCTAAACTTCCAGTTGATTTAGCATGGGTACCCCCACACAATTCAATTGAATATTTTTTATCAAAAATAATAACCCTAACTTTCTCACCATATTTTTCACCAAATAAAGACATGGCTCCCATTTTTTTTGCTTTTGATATAGAAATATCATCTATAGATTCCAGGTCTATATTCTCCCGAATCTTTTTATTTACTAAAAACTCAATATCACTTAGTGACTTTAATTCAATTTTAGAAAAGTGAGAAAAATCAAATCTTAAGTATTTTTCATTTACTAAGGAACCTTTTTGAATAACATGTTCACCCAGAGTTTGTCTTAGTGCTGAATGAAGGAGATGAGTTGCTGTATGATTATTGGATATTAAAAATCTTTTTTCTGAATCAACAGAAATTGAAAATTTTTCTTTCAAATTTTCAGGAATTTTTTTTGTGATATGAACAATAAGGTCATTCTCCTTAATTGTATCAACTATTGTTATTGAAGTATTAGTAGAGCTTATTAAACCTGAATCACCTACTTGACCTCCTGATTCTCCATAAAACGGAGTTTTATCAAATACTATCTGATAATAAAACTTATTTTCTTTTTTAAATTTTCTGTATTTTGATATAAATGATTTGGAACTTAATTTATCGTAACCAATAAATGAACTTTTTTTAATTTCTTTTATACTGATCCAATCATCCATATAGGTTTTTGAAACATTTCTTGATCTATCTTTTTGTTTATTTAATTCAATCTCAAAACCTTTTTTATCAATTTTAAAATTATTTTCATTAGCTATTAAAGCAGTTAAATCAAATGGAAAACCATAAGTATCATATAATTCGAATACAATTTTTCCAGATAAAACCTTAGATGAAGATTTAAATTTATTTTTAATTTCATCAATTCGTAATAACCCTTTTTCAAGGGTATTTAAAAATGATTTTTCTTCTTCTAAAATAACCTTTTCTATAAATGATTGTTGATCATCTAAATTTTTAAATACTTCTTTATACTCTTGAATCACATTTTTAACTAGTTTATACAAAAAAGGTTTTTTTATATTCAAAGTAGAAAATCCATACCTTATAGCTCTTCTTAATATTCTTCTTATCACATAACCTGCTTTATTATTTGAAGGAATTTCGCCATCTGAAATTGTAAATGTTACAGCTCTAATATGATCTGATATAACTCTAAAAGCAATATCAACTTTATTATTTAAACCATATTTTTTTCCAGAAATTTTAGATATATCATCCATTATTGATTTAAAAATTTCAATTTCATAGGTGGATTTAATTCCCTTTAATGCCATTGATAATCTTTCTAGACCCATTCCAGTATCAACATGCTTTAAAGGTAAAGATTCAAGGTTTCCATTTGATTTTCTATTGTATTCAATAAATACTAAATTCCATATTTCGATTACCTCAGGGTGATCTTTATTTACAAGCAATTTGGTAGGAACTTTTTTTATTTCATCCTGATCTCTTAAATCTATATGAACCTCAGAACATGGACCACAAGGACCAGTTTCTCCCATTTCCCAAAAGTTATCTTTTTTTGAACCAAAAATAATTTTTCTTTTTTCAACAATAGAATTCCAAATATCAAAAGATTCAAAATCTTTTTCTAACTTATCTTTTTTATCTCCTCCAAAAACTGTGATAAATAATCTTTTTTCATCAAGATTATAAACTTTTGTTAACAATTCCCATGCCATAGAAATTGCTTCTTTTTTGAAATAATCTCCAAATGACCAATTACCTAACATTTCAAACATAGTATGGTGATATTGATCAATTCCAACTTCCTCTAAATCATTATGCTTACCACTTACCCTAAGACATTTTTGAGTATTAGCAACTTTTTTGTATTTAATAGGCCCATTTCCTAAAAAAATATCTTTAAACTGATTCATTCCAGCATTAGTGAACATTAATGTACTATCATTTTTTATTACGATAGGAGCTGAATCAACTATCTTATGGCCTTTAGATTTAAAAAAATCATAAAATAATCTTCTGATTTTTTGCAGTTTCATATTATTTTAACAACTATTATAATTTAAATAACTTTAAAATTAAAAATATAAATATTAAATTGCGATTTAGCGTAAATCTAGTTGAAATATTATCTTTTAAATGAGAAAAACAAAATATTATTATAATAAAGAAACTTGTTCATATGAACTTGTAAAGCTTGGTAGAAGAGAATTACTTTTTAAATATTTAAGGTTTTTTATTATTGTTATAATTAGTAGCTTTTTGATGATTTCATTATATGATAAATATTTTGAATCTCCAGTGATAATTTCATTAAAAAAGGAAAATCAAGAATTAAAAACCCATTTTGACATTCTTAATGAAGAGATTGAATTAAATAATAAAATGCTTTCTAATCTTCAACAAAGAGATGATAATGTTTACAGAATAATATTTGAAGCTGAACCAATACCATCATCAATAAGAAAGGTAGGTGTTGGTGGAATTGAAAAATATAAAAATCTTATAGAAGGCAACCTTGAGAGAGAAGATATTATTTTAGAAACTTATAAAAAATCTGATGAACTTAAAAGAAAAATGTATATTCAAACAAGATCATATGATGAACTTATTGAGCTTGCTAACAATAAAGAAAAATTATTAGCTTCTATACCAGCAATTCAACCTGTTTCAAATAAAAATTTAAAACGAATTTCTTCTGGATTTGGTAGAAGAATAGATCCATACCTTAAAGTTAAAAGAATGCATTGGGGTATTGATTTTTCTCTTGAAAAAGGCAATGATATATATGCAACTGCTGATGGTGTTGTAAAAAGAGTTAAATCAAGTTTTGGAGGTTTGGGTAAACATATATATATAGATCACGGAAATGGATTTATGACTCTTTATGGTCATTTAGATGAGTATTTAGTTAAAAGAGGACAAAAAGTTAAAAGAGGTGAATTAATTGCATATAGTGGAAATTCAGGACGATCAACCGCACCTCATTTACACTATGAAATATCAAAAAATGGGAAAAAAGTTAATCCAGTTCACTACTTTTTTAATGAACTTTCACCATCAGAGTATGAAGAAGTTTTAAGATTATCTTCAATTGAAAATCAAGCGCTTGGATCTACATTTTAATTTTTTTAAATGAAATATTTTGAAAAAGAAATAAATAAAAAATATTTTAACATAGGAGAAGTAGCTGAAAATTTAAATGTCAACACTTCTTTAATCAGGTTCTGGGAGGAAAAGTTTGATATACTAAATCCAAAAAAAAACAACAAAGGAAAAAGAAAATATACTAAGAAAGATATTAAAATATTAAATGAGATTTATAACCTTGTAAAAGAAAAAGGATTCACGATTAAAGGAGCAAATTCTATAATGAAAAGTAAAGATAATTCGATGAAACAAAATGAAATAGTAGAGTCTCTTATCAAAATAAAAAAATCAATAGAAAACCTAAAAGAGCGTATCTAGTTTATATCTAAAATATTATTTATATCGTCTTGATTTGAGCCAGAATCCGCAAAATCATCAAATGTTTTTTCAGTAACATTAATAATATGATCAGAGATAAATTTTGCCCCTTCTTTAGCCCCTTGTTCATTATTTTTAATACAGCATTCCCATTCTAAAACTGCCCAACCATCATAACCATATTGAGTCAACTTTGAAAAAATAGATTTAAAATCAATTTGACCATCACCAAGTGATCTAAACCTTCCAGGTCTATCTATCCAATCTGAATAACCTCCATAAATACCTGCTTTTCCATTTGGATTAAATTCTGCATCTTTTACATGAAACATTTTTATGTATTTATGATATATATCAATATGATCTAGATAATTTAAACTTTGTAAAACAAAATGACTTGGATCATATAACATATTTACCCTTGAATGATTATTTGTAGAGTTTAAAAATCTTTCAAAAGTAATTCCATCATGCAAATCTTCTCCCGGGTGAATTTCATAACATAAATCAACATCATTATTATCAAACTCATTTAATATTGGAATCCACCTTTTAGCTAATTCCTTAAATCCAGTAGAAACAAGACCCTTAGGCCTTTGTGGCCATGGATATACATATGGCCAAAGAAAAGAACCTGAAAACGTTACATGTTCTTTTATTCCTAAGTTTTTACTTGCTTTTGCAGCTAATAATAATTGATTTGTAGCCCATTCTGTTCTCTTTTTTGGATTATTCCTGAATTTTTTTGGAGCAAAACCATCAAAAATTTTATTATAAGCTGGATTTACAGCAACTAGTTGACCTTGTAGATGAGTGCTTAATTCAGTAATTTCAATTCCAGTAGAGTTAATTTTAGATTTATATTCATCAGCATAATCTTTACTTTCTGCAACCTTTTCTAAATCAATACATCTTTCATCCCATGTTGGAATTTGTACACCTCTATAACCTAATTCAGAAGCCCATTTACAAATACTTTCAATACCATTGAAAGGAGGCTTATCATCCATAAATTGAGCTAAAAAAATTGCAGGTCCTTTAATTGTTTTCATATTATAACTTTATCCATTTATTTTTCTTTGATGATTCAATTACAGCATCAATAAATTTCATTCCTCTATAACCATCATTCACTGTTGGGTAATCATATTTATAACTATCTTTTATCTTATTTTTATAATTGATTACTGAAAAAGCAAAGTTTCTATAAATATTTGCAAAAGCTTCAATAAAACCTTCAGGATGTCCTGATGGCGTTCTACAATTAGCTAACGAAAAATCAGATAAATAAGAATTATCCACACCCGATCTATACACTTGATTTGGACTTCCGTTCAATTTAACTAGTAAGGAATTAGGTGAGGAATGTTTCCATTCAATACCTCCATTTTCACCCCAAACTCTAATTTTTAAATCATTTTCTTCTCCAGTTGCAATTTGACTTGTCATTAAATTCCCTTCAATATTATTTTCTAAAGTTATTAGTACATTACCATCATCTTCTAATTTTCTGCCGTCAACAACAATATTTAATTTAGAGAAAAGCTTAATAATTTTTTTTCCTGTTACATATTCTACCATATTTGCTGCATGTGTACCTATATCACCCATGCTACCAGCTTTACCTGATTTTTTGGGGTCCGTTCTCCATGATGCTTGTTTATTTTTTGTGGATTCTAAATTCGTGGTAAGCCAGCCTTGAGGATATTCAACAGCAACTTTCCTTAGTTTTCCAATTTTTCCAGATTGAATTAATTGTTTTGCTTCTTTTACCATTGGATAGCCTGTATAGGTATGAGTTACTGCAAAAGGAAGACCAGTTTTATTTACTACTTTTACTAATTTTAACGCTTCATTTGAGTCATATGTCATTGGTTTATCTATAATAACCGGGAAACCTTTATTTAAAGCTTTAAATGCAGGATCAAAATGTACATGATTGGGCGTTACTATTGAAACAACATTCATTCTTATTGATGGATCTAATTTAGATTCTTGATCAATCATATTTTCATAACTTTTGTATATTCTTTTTGAATTTAAAAAAAGTTTTTTCCCAGTTTCCAATGAATTATTGAAATCCCTACTAAATGAGCCACATACCAACTCATAACAATTATCAAGATATGCAGCATTTCTATGAATAGCTCCAATAAATGACCCATCACCACCACCAATCATACCCAATTTTAATTTCTCCATAGATTATATTTTATTTAGAAATTAACAATTATTTTTTAAAAATTTGAATAATTGTTTATAGAATAAGTGAATCATTAATTTTTTTTGAATTTAAAGAATAAAATTCTTCAAAAAGATCGAATTTGTTTTTTTTATTAAATTTTTTCTTCTTATAAATACCATCTTCTTGAAGAACATAAGAATTGATATTATCTTTTATATTATAATTTAAAATAGTTATTGCTTGTTTTTTAATTAATTCATCATTTATCTTAAATAATGATTCTATTCTTCTTTTATAACTTCTAATCATAACATCAGCACTTCCTGAGAAGACTAAAGGATCATTATCATTATGAAAATAATATAACCTACTATGTTCTAAATAATCTCCTATAATTGAAATGACTTTAATATTTTCACTTAAATTTTTTCTTCCTGGTCTCAAACAACAAATTCCCCTAACTATTAAACAAATTCTTACACCTGCATTACTAGCATCATAAAGTTTATTTATAACTAATTTATCTTGTAATGAATTGATTTTTATACATATCTTTCCTTCTCCCCCATTTTTTACATTTTTAATTTCATTTTTTATAAAACTTATTATTTTATCTCTCATGTAAATAGGGGCAGTTAATAAATTTTCATAATCCTCTGGAACAGAGTGCCCAGTTATTACATTAAAAAACTTTAACGCATCTTTTGTATAAGATTTATTTGAGGTCATTAAGCCAATATCTGTATACAATTTAGAAGTTGTTTCATTATAATTTCCTGTTCCCATATGAGCATAATTTTTTACCTTCTTTCCTTCTCTTCTTACAATTAGAAGAAGTTTTGTATGTGTCTTTAAAGCGCCTATGCCATAAATAACATAGCATCCAGCTTTCTCTAACTTATATCCATTTTTAAAATTATTTTCCTCATCAAACCTTGCCTTAACCTCAAAAAGAACTGAAACATGTTTTCCATTTTCAGCAGCTTTCAATAATTCATCAATAACTCTTGAATTTTTTGCTGTTCTATATAATGTTATCTTTATTGACAGTACATCTGGATCTTCTGCAGCTTTATTTAGCAAATTTATTACTGGATCAAATGAATTATAAGGATGATGTAAAAAAATATCTTTTTCAGAAAGTATTTGAAATATATTTTTTTCTTTAGATACATTTAGACCTAAAGGCTTAATTGGAGGTGGGTATTTAGGAAGTAATTCTGAAAACTCATCGGAATTAACAATCTGAGAAATAGATGAAAGGTCTATAATAGATTTTTCAGATAATTTCATTAAATTAAATTCATCAATTTTAAAGATTTTTTGAAGTTCTTTTATAACCTTTTGGTCATAATTAGTAGCTAT
>CEVX01025098.1_pt1 | contig 17303 bp, 13 predicted proteins | sample 356561 | NCBI WGS metagenome assembly CEVX01 (sample SAMEA2623886, study PRJEB7988) | marine metagenome | biome: marine biome (ENVO:00000447); feature: surface water layer (ENVO:00002042); material: "saline water (ENVO:00002010), including plankton (ENVO:xxxxxxxx)" | depth 5 m | reverse complement strand
TGAGCAGATGTGATCACAGCTCTTTCTCCATCTAAAGTTTCATTATCAATACTTGTAGCAGACCCTATAATAGTAGCTTGTTTTGAGTCAAGCTGTGTTTGTATGTTTGAAGACACATTATCTAAATAACTTACTTCTGTAGATGTCACATCTGATACAGCAACTTTTCCTTGAGCATCAGTTACAGTTGCTCTTGATGCGGTCAAAGTTGTAGGTACTGGAATTGCATCTATTTGATCTTGAATATCTGATCTGACATTAGCAAGATAAGTCAGTTTTGTTGTAGTAATATATGTTGCAGCTATTTTACCAGTTCCACTAGAAACAAGAACTTTATCGGGTGCTAAATCATTTGTCATAACACTAGTAACAGCTCCAGTAATACTTGCTAAATCTCCTTTTTCACCTTTTGGCCCTTGTGGTCCTGCCGGTCCTGCCGGTCCTGCCGGTCCAGTAAATCCTTGATTACCCGTCGGTCCTGCTGGTCCTATTGGCCCTGCTGGCCCTTGAGGTCCAATTGCCCCTTCTGGTCCCGGTGTTTTTGCATTTAATGCATATAATGCATAAGGAACACTTAATAATTGACTCGAACCCATAGCCACATCATCAACATATACTTTTAGAAAAAATGCTGACTCTCCCCATTCAACAGCTGAAAGATCATCTACTGTAGAACCTCTTCCAATTTGTGCGTTTACTAACCCATATTCATTTGAGACAGACGAATGAGTTTCAGTATACTTTACTTTATCTTGAACATCTAAAATTTCAAACTTTAAAATAACACCCTGGCTTGCTTTTAAACTTCCATCGGGGTTTCTTAAAATAGCTTGGTAATTAAAAGCGTAAGGTGACTGTGAAAATAATTCTCCAGAGAAAAATATTAAAATAGAAGTAAATACTAAAAAAACAGATTTAAAAAAGTTATTTAACATTTTATAATTACTTATTAATTCGACCGACAAAGATAAAAAAAATGTAGCTATTTTACTAAAATCAATTTCTTAATAACCACTTATTAGATTTTATTGACATTCCAATTTATTTTTTTCATCGATTTTTAAAGCCTGATTTTTGATAATTTTTCCATTTGAGTCAACATATAAGTTCACTAATAAATTTGCTTCATTAAGTAACTGTTTTGCTATATAAAATGAAGAAGATAGATAATTTACAATTTGTATATTATCATAAATAGGGGAAAGAATTTCTTGTTTTATATTACTAATAACACCCATTCCTGAAGATGTTTCAATTTTAATTACTTTTTCATCGTTATCCTTTATTAAAGAAATTTTATTGATGTTACCAATTAATTCATTTTTAGTTTCAATATTATAAATGGAATATTTATCTGATTTTTTTAAAATCACTGAATTTGAATTCCAAAACTGTATCGATTGATATTCAAAGGGAAGAATAATATTTCCATTAAAATCTATGATTCCAAACCTAAAAAAATCTTTAGCTATATATCTAGCTGAATCATAAGGTTCGAGCTCATTAAAATACTTTGGCTCAATTAATTTATTATTAGAGATGTTATACACTCCAAATTTTTCATTTTTTAATAAGGAAATATTATTATCATCAATTAATCTTATTCCATCATAAACTTTTTCAAGAATCAATTTTCCTTGTCTATCTACTATTCCCTTTTTACCCGCTTCCTCTATTTCGAACAAGTTATCTTTCAATAATTTTTTTGGGGTATATCCTTTTACTTTTATCTTTTCACCTATTATTAGGTTGGTATTACTCTTATTATTCATAGATAAAATTTCTGATTGTTTGACCTTGTATAAAGCAGCAAGTTTATTAAAAGTATCTCCTTTTTTTACTACATGAAAAAATTCCATTTTAGGTAATTTCTCTCCTTCTTCAGAATAGATATTTACATCTTTTGAATCTGAGACTCTTATGTAACTAATATCTGTATCTGTATTTTCATTTGCTTTTAAAATATTAATAACAGAGCTCGTATCTATGGTTACCTCTTGTTTGTTAGAAAAAAATAATTTGTCTGAATTTTCATTTCTAAGCCATATTATTGAGTCGGTTAGAAGTTTAACTGAATCATAGTCTTGAATAATATTTTCACCAGTTGAAATAGAATAAACATTCCATTTATCACTAATTTTTGTAGAAATAAATGATTTATTATGTTCTATATTTTGAAATTCGCTAGAAAATTTAAAATCTAAAGTATAGCTAAAAATTTTAAATCCATTTTCATTTTTTGTAATCCATCCTTTATCAATTGGATAAATATTTTGTTTAGCTTTTTCAATTATCAAATTTAAATTGCTATCAAATAATTCTTCAGTATCTTCTGTAAAACAGATTAGATTTTTGTTAACTAGTTCAAAGTCATCGTAATAAAAGTTTAGTTTCTCTTTTTTATTTTTAATGATTTTAGAAAGATTATCATAGTTTGATATTGCGAATTTTTCATTTTTTTCAAAAATTAAAAATGGACCTTCTTGCATAACATCATCAAATTTTGATGATAATAATTTTCTTCCTGTAAAAGATATTAGCTCATATGACTCATCTTGTTCTATTAAAATAAATTTTTCACCTATTACATAGGCATTATCAATTTTTCCAGAAAAGATTGATTTGCCGCTTTTATGTACCAATTCCATTTTATTTTCCTTTATAATCTTAATAAAAGAATTTCCAAGATTTTCTATATCAATAAAGTCCCCTTTATAAATTATATCTCCTATCTTATTTATAATAATTTTTTCATTACCCTCATTAACTAATAGAAAATCATCCATAATAACCTGACATAAATATTCTTTTTTTATTGAACTAAATTTTGGATTGATTGTAGTATTACCAGTTGAGTCTATAAAACCATATTTATCATTTTCATAAAAAGCTAAAAAAGGAGTTGATTCTATTTCAATTATATTATTGAGAGAATCATAGATTCCAGCCTGATCAAAATATTTTTTATAGGCCTTTATATTTTTATTTGATGTATAATATAGATACTGAACAGCTTCCGTATAGTATTTACTATTTGGAAAAGATTCTAAAAAATTTACATATTCTTTTTCTTCATTTGTTTCAGTAGAAATGTGAAGAATATTTTTTTCTATCTCACCTCTAAATGGGGTGTTCTTATTTTGAGATAAAAATAATCTGTATGAACCAAGAGTTTTATCTTTGGTTTTTTCCTCGTATAAAAGTCTTTCGTATTTTTCTCTAGCTTCTCCAATTTCTTTAGCTCCTTTAAATGACTGAATAAAGTATTGATAAGCCCTCCAAGTATTTAGTTTTTTTATGCTTTCGTATACCAATGCATTTCTTTTATCAAAAGCATTGCTATAATTTTTAGATTTGGGATACTTTTTCATATAGTTTTCATACCCATCAACATTATTTTTCTTTAAAGCGATTTCATAGGCATTCTTATCAATAACTATGGTTAGGGAATCAATCGAATTTTGATTTATTTTTAATTCATTTAATTCATTCAAAACTTTTGTTTCAACAGATGTAAACTTTTTCGATGCTTTATTTATGTATCTTTTTGCGACATCTACATCACTTTTCTCATAGTTGGGAAGTAGATAAAGCTTAGCATAAAGAAAATCAACTCCTGGGTTTAAACTATCTTTTTCAAATGCTTTTGAAATAGTTTCTTCAAATTTTTCTATATCTCCTTTTTCTAAAAACTTATTAGCTTTTTTAATATTTTGGGAAATGCATGTATTGCTGAAAAAGATGAAACAAACAAGAGCAAAAAATAAAATTTTTAATATTTTCATATTAATACTTCTTCTTCAATTGATAATTTTTCCTCTAAATTACTATTTTTAATTCTTAAATTTAATAATTAAAGGTGTTCCCTAGAAAATTAATTAAACCCTTTTTTTTAATAGTCTTAGTTATTTTCGTTCTTTTTTTTTCAATTTTTGAACGTTTAGATACTACTCCTTATAAAGAGTCTAAATTCTACCAGCAAACAATGTTTACATTAGATTCATTAAAAAAGATGAATCATAAAATAGATGGAGACACATTAAAAATGGGTTGGGCAAAAAGTTCGTTAATACCTTCCTTCTCTACCCCTTTAGCAGGTTATGGAGAAAGAAAGGGAAAAATTAATATGGGAGTAGAAGATTCTATTTGGGTACGAACCATTGTATTAGATAATGGAATAAATCGGGCTGCTTATATTTCTTTGGATTTATTAATTCCTCCCCCAAACCTAAATCTGGGAGATATACTTGAAGGAACTAATATAAAAGAATCAGAACTTTTTTTAACTGCATCTCATTCTCATTCAAGTATTGGAGGCTATCTTCCTAGTATTGTGGGAGAAATGTTTGCGGGGGAATATGATGAAAGAATTTTACAATTTATTTCTAGTGCAATAAGAAAATCTTTGCTAGATGCTCTTAATAATATCGAAATAACAAAAGTTGGATATTCCAGAATTCATGCTGAGGAATTTATAACAAATAGACTGGTTGGAGATTCTTTGGGCACCAAGGATAATTGGATTAGGTTAATAAAATTTGAAAGAAATAGTGGAAAAAATGTAATTATGTTTTCTTATTCTGCTCATGCTACTTGTTATACTTCTAAACAACTTAAGGTTTCTTCAGACTACCCTGGAAAATGTATTTTTCATCTTGAAGAACTTCCAAAAATAGAGTTTGCCTTATATGGTGCAGGGGCGGTGGGTAGTATGGCTCCAAAATATAATTTTTTAAAAGGTAAAGATAAATTGGATGCTATTTCAAGTGCTATTTCAAATAAAATTATAAATGAGATAGATTCTATTCCTACATTTTTTGAAAATAGATTGTTGTCAAATAAAATTTATATAAAGATGAGAAAACCATCATTTAGGCTTAATGATTTTCTTATTTTTAAACCCTGGGCTTTCAATTATTTAGTTGGTTTAGATAATTCATCTAAATATTTTTCTTTTCTCAAATTAGGCGATATATTAATTGTTGGCACTCCAGCTGATTTTTCTGGTGAATTGGTTAAACCACTTGAAGAATTTGCATTATCAAAACAAATGAACTTAATAATTAATAGTTTTAACGGAGGATATCTTGGTTACATAACAAATGATAATTGGTATAATAAAAAAAACATTAATACTTATGAAACTTATACTATGAATTGGTATGGGCCTAATAATGGTAGCTATTTTTCAGATATTATTAAAAAAATTATTGATACAAATGAAAATTAACAAACACACCTTTTTTATTTTTCTCTCTTTTCTTTTTTCATTTGAATCAATGTGTTTTTCAAATAACGATTCACTAGAATATAAGATAGGTCAAATGTTAATGTTTGGAATTGGAGATGTTAATTCAGTTCAACATGCAGACTCTTTATTATTAGAATTATCTAAAAATCATTTAGGTGGTATAATATTATTTGAGAAAAATGTCAACCCATCCGACTCCTATAACAATTTAAAAAAATTAATCGATAAGATTAAATCAGTTTCAAATAACTCTTTATTTATTGCAATAGATGAAGAAGGAGGAAAGGTGAATAGGTTAAAAGAAAAATATGGGTTTCATAGAACTAGATCACCGAAATCTCTTGGAGATGAAAATAATTTAGATTCAACGTATTATTATTCAAAAAAAACTAGTGATTTATTAAGCAAATTAGGTATTAATGTCAATTATGCTCCTTCAGTCGATCTTTCAATTAATTTAGAAAACCCTGTGATTTATAAACTTGAAAGGAGCTTTGGGAGAAGTCCAAATCTTGTTGTATCACATGCTAAATCATTTATAAACTCTCATAGAGAAAATAATATAATTTCTGTATTAAAACATTTTCCTGGTCACGGAAGTTCAAAAGATGATTCACATTTAGGATTAACTGATGTTTCAGATACGTGGATGATCGAAGAATTATATCCTTATAAATCTATGATTGATTCAGGTTTTGTAGATGCTATTATGAGTGCACATGTTGTAAATAAACGGTTAGATGATCAAATGTTACCAGGCACTTTGTCAAGTAAAATCATCAATGACTTATTGAGAAACTTTATGGGATTTAATGGGGTTGTTTTTTCAGATGATATGCAAATGCAAGCAATTACAAATCATTATGGTTTAGAGGTAGCTATTGAAAAATCAATAAATTCAGGGATTGATATTCTTTTATTTTGTAACAATCAATTAAAGGAAAATCAAGTTTCAATAAATGAGGTTATGTCTATTATAAAGAATAAAGTTCAAACAGGTGAAATAACATACTCTAGAATTGAAGAGTCATTTAATAGAATTAGAATGTTAAAACAAAGTTTTGGAATAACTAATTAGGATTATAAATTCTAACCCCTTCATTAAAAATCTTATTTTTATCTAAAGTCATTTTTTTTGTTTTCTTTTCAGCATACATTTTCATTTGGTCTGTATAGTGAGGGCTATTCTGATCATTTGAGCTTCCATAGGGTAATACTGTTTCTATTTCTATATCATCCTTAGAATATTGTACCAACATTATGTAAGATTCTCCAGAAACAACTTTTAGTTTTCCATTTTCATGACGCCTTACGTGTGAAGGAGCAATCATATCTATTAGTCCAGAAACCGGAAGATTTACTTCACCTCTGATATGTCTTTGTAGATCCCCCAATAGAATATCTATCTTTCCAAAGTGTTTTAATAAATATTTTTTAGATTTTTTAAGTGCATTTATGTGGTATTCTTTAGGTATAGTATCTTCAATATTATGATTTTCTTCAGCTAATTCTTTTAATATAAAATTATAATATAAACTCCATTGTGCTGCTCCCAAATTATTATAATTTCCTTTTTTATCCCATTTTTTAATTAAATCTAAAAGATCAGAATATTCTAAAACATCATCATCATTAAAATCAAATATCGATTTAATATTTCCTACTAGAACTAATGAATCAGGATATTTTTGGTCGTATTTTATTTTTTTAAATTCTGAATAATTTATTTTTTCATAATTTTTTATCAATTCCATAAATCTCACGCTTCTATTATTTTCTTTTTCCTTATAATTAAATGTAGTAGGGTAGTCTAATTCATTTAAGTTAAATTCTTTACTAGTTGAATTAAATGGTGAATTGTTAGTATTAAACAAATAACCACTTGGAGGATTTAGTAGTTTAGGTAAATCATTATATGGATGATACTTATCAAGAATCAATGATGATTTATTACCTAAAACTAATTTATCCCAATCTATTTCTGGATTTCTTATTGATAATCTAGCATTACTCATAAAAAATATATTATCTCGATTGTCAGCATAAACAATATTAAACCTTGGAATACCTAGTAATTTAAGAGCAGATTCAAATTCCTGAAAATTTGATGCCTTATTCATTTTTAACCATTGTTCAATGGCACTAATATTATTTAATGATTGAGAAAAAAATGAAAAATATCCTTTTTTATTTTTAATTACAGGTCCAAAATCTGACCATAATATTTTTCGTTTTATATTTATTTTGATTCCTAAAAATATTTTTACTTTAATTTTTACTTCTTTAATTTCAAATATTTTCCAAGTCCCATCTATTTTATATTCATCTTCATTATTGGGGTTAATTATTAATTGATATATATCATTCATATCTGGATAATTATAAGTATGAGTCCATCCTAAATTTTTATTTGTACCAATAACAGGAACAGGTAGACCAGGAAATAATCCGCCTAACATATTCCACCCTTCTTCACTATTTACATGAGCCTCATACCATGAAAATGGGCCTTCTAAAGGTTGATGAGTATTGATATTTAAAAAAGTTTTTCCACTTTTAGTTTTATTGCTATTAAAAGCAAAGCCATTAGATCCGATTGACTTACCTATATTATCAACTCCAGACATTTCGCTAATGGGGTCTATGTTATTTGAAAGTAATTGTCCAATTACGTCACCTGTATCTGAAAATAAATGAAGCATTAGATTTAGTCCAGTTAAATAGTCATATATTGTTAATGGAAAAAAGTTTTTTACTAATATTTTCTCGGGATATTTTTTAGCATAAGCATTTAACCCCTCTAGATAGCCATAAATAATATTTAGGCCTTCTGGAGAAAGGTTTTTTAATTCTTTTTCTGCGACTTCTCTAGATCTTAATAATTCAACAGCAAAGTCTAGTATAGCACCATTTGGTCCTTCGAGTCTTCCTAACATTCCTTTAGATGATAAAAATGTTTTTTGAATAGTTTCAAAGTCATCTTCTGAATGTGCCCAAGCTAATCCATAAGCAGCTTCTTTATCAGTTATGCCATAAATATGAGGGACTCCCCATTTATCTCTAACAATAGTGATATTAGATGTATTTGTTTGTCCATATACATCAGTTATTAGAAATAAGAATATGAAAAAGTAAATTCTATATAGGTACATTTACGTGTCTCTCTGCATGGTATGAGGACCTAACAAGTGGTCCTGATTCAACATATTTTAATCCTCTTTTTAAACCTTCTTCTTTGTACATTTCAAAAACTTCTGGGCTTATAAAATCATCAACTTCTAGATGCATTTTAGTTGGCTGAAGGTATTGTCCAATTGTCAATATATGAAGCCCACTTTTAACCATATCATCCATTGTTTTAAAAACCTCTTCTTTTTTTTCTCCTAATCCAACCATAATACCTGATTTGGTTCTTTTGCCACAATCTTTAGTTTTTTTTATCTGTTCTAAACTTCTTTCATAGTTAGCTTGTGGTCTAACTTTTCTGTAAAGTCTTTCAACAGTTTCTATGTTGTGTGAGACAACCTCTTGTCCAGCTTCAATCATTTTATAAAGTGCTTCCCAATTTGCTTTTACATCAGGAATTAAAGTCTCAATTGTTATTTGTGGAGATAATTTTTTGGTAAGATGTACTGTTTGATACCATATTTCTGCTCCTCTATCTTTTAGTTCATCTCTATTAACGGAAGTGATTACAGCATGTTTAACTTCCATCTTTTTTATTGCTTTAGCAACCCTTAAAGGTTCCATTTTATCATATTCTGGTGGTCTTCCAGTTGCAACTGCACAAAAAGTACAGCTTCTTGTACAAACATTACCTAAAATCATAAATGTAGCAGTTCCTGCTCCCCAACATTCACCCATATTAGGGCAATTTCCACTCTCACAAATGGTATGAAGCTTATATTTGTCAACAGTTTTTCTAACTTTTCTATATTCACTACCGACAGGAAGCTTTACTCTTAACCAATTTGGTTTTGATATTTTAGTTTTCAATGTTTCTTTTTTGATCATTGCAATTTAACTTATACTATTTCTTTATTTCCACTTTCTACCATAAAAAAGCGCTATGAAAGCAGACGTAAATATGGATTTATTTTTTACAGTAGGCATGATAATCATTTTCTTTGTGAATGCTTCGGCTAAAAAACCAACTTCAAGTGCTATAGATCCTTTTTTAATACTTCCAAATTCAAAGTTAACTGCAGATTTTAGATTTAGTCCTGGTCGTATCTTTGCCTCATTTATACCTTCTAAGAATCCTGCACTGCCAATTACATTATTAAAATTATGAATACTTGAATCAAAAGCTTCGACAACGACAGCATTGTTTCTATTATACCTTATATAATATGGAACAAGAAATCCAATGCTTGGACCTCCAGTTAAATTAGCATTAATTTGAATTCCATTTTCATCTTTTTTATTGAAAATAGATTTTTCAAAACCATATTGCATTCTAAATGAATACATGGTATTTTGTTTTGCCCAAATAAAATTGTCTCCTCCAAATGGTGATGTATATTTATATTCTTTTGGATGTTTAACATTAACAAGCTCAATTCCATAAACCCTATATATGTTATCTTGAATTTTATTTCCAAATTTAAGATTTATACCTCCTATTAATCCTCCGTTTGTATTTTTATTGATACCCCATAAAACTTCATTTTGGTATTCAAAATAATCACTTTCTTGAGCTTGTGAATTAAAATAAAAGAAACATATAGTGATTATCACTAATGAGGTTTTGAAAAACATTTTTATAATTATATTATACATTATATTTAAATATATTATACAATAAAAATTTTTATATGTTTCACTAGATTTATGAAACAAATATAACTTGTAATTATTTTTAGTGAATATTTACTTAAATTTTAACCTAAAGTTAGATTTATTTTTCGTGAGATTATTTACTACGTTTGTTTTTTTATTTTTTTCTTTAAAAATTTTTTCTCAAGATATTTATACCTCAGAATATAGATCCTCAACTGATCCTAAAAGGTTTTATAATGAAATAGAATCTTTTCTTAACGAAGAAGCTTTTGTGAAATCTGATAAAAAGTTAATTATATTTTCTGGCAGTTCTAGTATAAGGTTTTGGATAGGATTGAAAAATGATTTTAGCAGTTATGATATTTTAAATAGAGGTTTTGGTGGTTCTATTTTTTCAGATTTAAACTTTTTTATTGATGATCTTGTAATAAAACATAATCCTGATTTAATTGTAATTTATGAAGGTGATAACGACATAGCTTTTCAAATTCCGATAAATAAGATTTTTGAAGAATTTAAAAATTCCCATATAAAAATTAGAAGTAAATTAAAAAAAACTCCAATAATTTACCTCGCTGCTAAACCAAGTCCATCTAGATGGAATTATAAAGAGAATTATATTGAGTTAAATAAAATGATAGAAAATTATTGTGAAAATAAAAATGACACATATTTTTTTGATTCATGGTCAATAATGCTTGACAATAATGGAAATATTCCTAAAGGGTATTTTTGGAAAGATATGTTACATATGAATAGATCAGGTTATGAGGTTTGGAAAAAAAAATTACAACCACTTATAAATAAAATTTTAAACTAATGAATCATTCTATAGAAAATAAATATATTGGTGAATTAAGAACTTCATCTACTCATGTTAAATCAGGGAAAAATATTATAACAGATGCTCCCATTGATAATAATGGAAAGGGAGATGCATTTGCTCCTACAGATTTAGTTTCATCAGCATTGTGTAGTTGCATTACAACGGTTATGGGAATTTGTGCTGAGAAAGGAAAGTTTGAAATGCCAAATTCAAAGGCTAAAATAACTAAATTAATGTCTACTAATCCCAGAAAAATATCTGAAATAAAGATTAAAATAAATTTTGAAAAAAATAGTCTTTCTGATGTTCAAAAAAGAAAATTAATATCGGTAGGGAAAAATTGTCCTGTAGCTAAAAGTTTAAATTCAGATATAAAACAGACTTTAATTTTTAATTTTTAATTTTTTTTTTAAAAAACTATCTATAGAAAACTTTCCTGGACCTGAAAGAAAAATTGTTGAATAAATAGTTAAAAATAATATTCCTTTTTCCATTTTAGAAAAAGGATCATCTATATGAATATCAAAAACAATTATTATGAATGTGTAAATAATTGGAATAGAAAATATTCTAGTTCCTAGACCTAATAAAATAAATATTGGACAAATAAATTCAGCAAAAATTACTAAAGATAAACTTACCTCACTTCCTAAAGACAGATGGCTCATAAATGTAGCAGATCTTTCCTCAAATCTAATTAATTTACCATATCCATGAGTCATCAAAGACAATGAAGCTCCAACCCTAAGAATTAAAAGTCCTATAGACTGCAAATGATTTTTATCAGAAAAATCTAAAATGAATTTAAGTATTTTTTTCATAATATAAATGTATCTAAATATAAGAAGATTAAATTTGTAATTTGTAACTATTTATACAATGAATTTTAAAATTGGTCACGGTTATGATGTTCATCGCCTTGAGAGTAATAGAAAATTTACAATAGGCGGTATTGAAATTGATCATCACAAAGGTGTTACAGGTCATTCTGATGCTGACGTAGTAATTCATGCGCTATGTGATGCCATGTTAGGGGCATTAAGTTTAGACGATATAGGATCACACTTTCCAGATACTAATAAAAAATATAAAAATATAGATAGTAAGATCTTATTGGATAAAGTAATTGAATTATGTAAAAAAAATGGTTATCAACTTTCTAATGCTGATATTACAATTCTTCTTCAAGAGCCAAAAATTTCAAAATATAAAACTAAAATGATTAAGGTTCTATCTGAAGTTCTAAATATAGATAACTCTGAAATCTCAGTAAAGGCAACTACTACTGAAGGTTTAGGTTTTATTGGTAGGGAAGAGGGTGTTGCAGCCCACTGTGTTGTAATTATGAAATCATTTTAGTGGTCATGCTACCATTCTCTATTGTATTTTTTAATTTTTTCTATTTCGTCATCATCTAATACATTACCCATTCCATTTACTTCTGAAACGCAAAAAAAGCCAACTACTGGAAAATTTGAATCATTCTCTGCAACAAGATTTGTCGGAGAGTTTGCTAGTGATACAGCAAATAATTCTCCAAATCCACCTTGCCTGTCTATTTGAATTGATACTTTATTAAGAAAATCAAATGCCTCAAATGGAATAGAATGAATCTCAACATATAATGAATCTCCATATTCAAAAGGTGATTTGAATTCGTCAGTTACTTCGTCTCTTTCAAATTTTGTTACAGCTCTTCGTATAGGTGGAATAAATGGAATTCCATCTATAATAGCTCCTTCGGATGAAGCTCCAGCATCTATACATGTAATAATGTCTTGTGACCTAACTTGTTTAATACCATTTTTAAAAGTCTTAATCCAATAGGCATCTCCAACTCCTTCTTTTTCATTAGACCAAAATTCTGCATAAAATGAGTTTTCAGGAAACTCTCCTTTAACAAAATTTATACTATCAATAATTGAAGTTCTATTTATTGCCGAGGATCCAATGATTTTATTTCCATTATATGAAATATTCAATAAAAATTCTGTACCTACACTTCCAAGATTAGAAAAATTAGAGTCGGGACTCCATGTATATTTTCCTTTATCTTTTTCAGTAAAATTGAATTTATCACCTTGGCCATTAGTAATATAAACCTCTGCTCCAGATACAAATTTGGTTGAAGTTGAATCTAAATAATCTTGAGAAGAAGATAAAGTTATTGTTTGGTTCTGATTTTGGTTATTTAGCCATGCATCAACTACAAGAATAGGATCTTTAGATTCTAAATCAGGATAAATAATTTCTTCACAAGAAATAAGAATTAATAGAAAAATAAGTTTTAATAATTTTTTCATTATAGTTTAAAATTATAAGTTATAGATGGCACAAAAGAACCTATTATTGATAGTCTAGTTACTTGACCAGGAACAAAAGATTCTGTAGCAACTTTTTTGCCTTGAGAAAAATAAATTGAAAATGGATTTCTTCTATTATAAACATTATATATTCCAATAACAAGAGAGTTATTATTCTTTCTTATTTTACCTTTTTTATTTTCTTTTTTCCCTTTGATTGTAAGTGAAAAATCTAATCTATGATAATTTGGAATTCTTCTATCATTTCTTGAATTATTTGAATTATGAGGAATAACAAAGCCCTGAATTACATATTTTGAAGTAGGAAATGTAACAGGAGTTCCAGATATAAATGTGAAATTTCCAGCCAAAGAAATTCTTTTATTTAAATCAAAATTTGTGGTCAGCTTTAAATTATGCGTTTGATCATATCTTGTAGGATACCATTCAAAATTATTTATACCATCAATTTTTAATTCTGTTCTAGCTAAAGTATAGCTAACCCAACCATTTAGCTTTCCAGATTTCTTTCTAAACAACAGCTCCATTCCATAGGCTCTTCCAATTCCAAACAACAGATCACCTTCAATGTATTTATTAATTAATATATCAGCTCCATCTATATAATCAATTTGATTTTTTAAATTTTTATAATAAACTTCTATTGATGATTCAAAAAGATTTTCCTTGAAATTTCTAAAGTATCCAAAAGCATAACTATCTACGGTCTCGGGTTTAATATTATTTGTGCTTGGAGTCCAAACATCAAGAGAACTTGAAGCAGCAGTATTAGATAGAAGATGTATATATTGAACCATTTTATTGTAACTTATCTTTAATGAATTTGAATTATTTAATTTATAATTAATTGATATTCTTGGTTCAATATTTGAAAATGATTGAATGTTTTTCCATTTATCCATTTTTACTTCTGAATTAATAGTCTTTCTTTTCCCTGGATTTATTGATGGGTTAAAAATATATTTAGTGCCAGGACCTAGGTATTTATAAAAAGAGGTTCTTAAACCATATGAAAAAGAAAAGTTGCTAAATTTTTGTTCGTTTCCTAGATAAATAGATCCTTCAAATGCATATTTTTTTGGAATTGTTATGTCGGTAACTTTTCCATCACTTACCCCTTGCGCATTGGCAGGTTCAAATCTATAAATAAGAAACTCTCCCCCAACAGAAAATTCATTATTAGTATTAATAAAATATGTAAATTCAGGTTTTAAATTTAAAGTTTCAATTTTAGAATCCCATTCAAATTTATTTCTATCATCTGACCCGAAAGCAAGTTGATAATCATAATTACTGTAAATAGTTGTAAAGTTTGAAAATAATCTATCATTAAATAAGTGATTCCATCTTATAGTCCCAGTACTATTTCCCCAGTTAAATCCTTGTCTTTCATCAAACCTGAAATTATCTCTCCCTAAATAACTTGAAAAAAATATTCTATTTTTTTCATCTAAATTAAAATTAATTTTTGCAGTAAGATCATAAAAATTCAATGCCCAACCATCGTTCAAAAAATTCGAATTTTTTAAAAATGGTTTTGCTAATACATCAGCATATGACCTTCTTAAAGCCAATATAAATGAAGACTTTTCTTTAACTATAGGTGCTTCTATAGTTAGCCTACTGAATATGGAACCAACTCCTCCAGATATACTTTTATTTTTATTGTTACCGTCTTTCATTCTAATATCTAATATTGATGACAACCTTCCACCATATCTTGCAGGGATTCCACCTTTATATAATTTCAAATCTTTTACAGCATCTGGGTTAAAAACAGATAAAAAACCCAAAAGGTGAGAAGAGTTATATACTGGTGCTTCATCTAGTAAAACTAGATTTTGACCTACCGATCCACCTCTAACATTAAAACCACTTCCACCTTCCCCAACAGTACTTACACCAGGTATTAATTGAATTGCTTTTATTATATCTACTTCTCCAAGAAAAGTAGGTATTTCATTAATTTTTCCAATATCTAGTTTAAAAGTACTTATCTCTGTACTTGAAACATTTTCATTTTCTGATTCACTGGTAATTAAAATATTTTCTAGCTCAATATCTTCACTTAATAATTCAATGTCAATTTTTTGATCTTTATCAAGTATTATTTTTCTTTTCAATGTTATATATCCTATATACCTATATTCTATATTGTATTCACCTTCTTGAAGAGTTATAGAATAAAAACCATATGGATTAGTTATTACCCCACCTTCAATTTCATTAATATAAATTGTAGCCCCAATTAGTGATTCTCCGTCTGATGCACTTTTTATAAAACCATTTAAAGTGTAATTGTTTTGTGAATAAACATTAACTGAAATGAAAAAAAGAAAAAATAAAAGATACAATTTTCTAAACATTATTTATTTATGTGATTGATAATATTAATTGAATGTTTTCTAGAATTTTCAATAAACCATTTGTTAGTTTTCAATCCTCCGCAAATTACACCAGCTAGATACAATCCAGAAATATTTGTTTCCATAGTTTTTTTATTATGAATTGGAGTCTTATTTTGATCCAAACCAATCTTGATTCCAACTTTTTTCAAAAAATTAAAATTTGGCTGATAACCTGTCATTGCAAGAACGAAATCATTTTCTAATAGAATCTTTTTATTCCTAGTTTTTATTTCTATTTTTTTATCTGTTATTTTAGTTATTCTAGAATTAAAATAAGCTTTTATACTTTTTTCTTTAATTCTATTTTCAATGTCTGGTTTTACCCAATATTTTATATTACTATTTAGTTTTGGTTCTCTTATAATCATTGATACCTCTTTACATCCTTTTCTAAAAGTTTCTAAAGCAACATCAACAGCAGAATTACCGGCTCCAACAATAGCTATTTTCATTCCAAAGTATGGATGAGGATCATCATAATAATGTCTTACTTTTTTTAAATCCTCACCAGGTATTTCAAGTTTATACGGTAAGTCATAAAATCCAGTTGCAATTATCACATTTTTTGCTAAGTAATTTCTCTTTGAAGTCATAATTTTAAAATTTTCATTTTGTTTTATGTCAATTACTTCTTCATAAAGATTAAGTTTTAATTTCCATGATGATGAAACCCTTCTATAATACTCCATAGCTTCTGATTTTGTAGGCTTAGAGTTATGAGAAATAAAAGGAACATTTCCGATTTCTAACTTATCAGAAGTTGAAAAGAATGTCATATTATTAGGATAATTATATAATGAATTAATTAAACATCCTTTATCAATTATTAAATAGGTTAAATTAGATTTTATAGCTTCTATTGCGCAGTTTAAACCAATTGGACCAGCACCAATAATGCATACGTCATACTTTCTCATTTTGATATGATATTAAAATAAAATTTTAAAGGATCAAGAGTTTTAAGAAGTGTATCGATAAAATTTTTATCCGATAAATAATAATTTAAAAAGTTTTCTTTTCTTTCCTGAAGAGTATCATTTGGAAATAATTTAGAAAGTATCTTATCTAGTTCAACAAAACTTTTTTGATGTTTTTTCCTTTCTTCTCTAATCAATCTTTTTTCTAAAGTATCAATTTCATTAATAGTTTTCTTTTTTAAAGCTAAAATTTTGCTATTTAATGATTTATCTATTTTTTCTGATTTATCTATAATTTTTTTTATCTCTTTTCCAACATTTAGTTTTTCATCAATTAAATTAAATTTATTTTTTGATTGATTTTCTAAAATTATTTTTTCTAATTCATTTTTATTTTTAAATATATCAGGAAGTTTTATGCTCAACTTTTTGATTTTAGATTTAATTTTATTGTTAACAATTATGACAAAATTTCTAGGTAAAATAATTGGGAATGGAACTTTATAAAATTTAAAAAAATCCTCAAACTCTAACCAATATTCAATTTCAGAAGGGCCACCAACATATGCTATGTTTGGAATAATACTTTGCTGATAAAGACATCTCATTATCACATTTGGACTAAAGAATTCTGAATTTGAGTTTATCTCTTTTATTATTTCTTTTTCAGAAAATGATATTGAAGTATTATTTATTTTATATTTATTTTTTTCTTTAATTATTCTTTCTCTTAAATTTTTTTTCAAATAAAAAAAATTAATGTTTCTTATATGTATACCATTTTTTTTAGAAGTT
>CEVX01021762.1_pt1 | contig 17946 bp, 34 predicted proteins | sample 356561 | NCBI WGS metagenome assembly CEVX01 (sample SAMEA2623886, study PRJEB7988) | marine metagenome | biome: marine biome (ENVO:00000447); feature: surface water layer (ENVO:00002042); material: "saline water (ENVO:00002010), including plankton (ENVO:xxxxxxxx)" | depth 5 m | reverse complement strand
ATGGGATATGCAGTTGCAGCTGTAGCAGCATATGCTATTTGGATTGGAGTTAGTAAAATATTAGACGAAGCAAAACCTGTAAAAGAAAATCACAAAATTTATTGGAGAGTAGGTCAATGGTTTACCACAGGCTTTCTCTGGTGGACTTGGTTATCACATGATATGGCGAATATTGCAGTATTTTTACCAAGACAAATTCCAGTGGATTTGATGATTATTATTAGTGCAGTTTTTGTATTTGGTTTGTGGTATATGTTTAGAGAAGGTGGTGGTAAAATTCAGAACATAGTTCTGGAAAAACACAACACTAGATATGTACGAAGTGCAACTATCATTGATGGTGTCTATTGGTTGATACTATACTTCTTTAAAGAACTTAATGATATTCCTATGTCAACAACATGGGTATTTGTAGGACTTCTTTGTGGTAGAGAACTTGCAATGGCTACAGTTACTGGTAAAGAAAAATTTAAGGTTGTCTTTCCATTGATTGGAAAAGACTTCTTTAAAATGATGATTGGACTTGCAGCTTCAGTTGGAGTAGTCTTATCAATACACTATGTTATAGTACCAAATGGTCTGTAACATTTTTACCACTATCAGAAAAAAGTGTCTTTCGAGGCACTTTTTTTTGTTTTTAGGGTTGACTCCATATGCAAAAAATGTTAATATGATTCGTAATAGAGAGAAAGGTATTAATAATGATTTCATATTTGAGTTGTAGTGAAGGTAAATTAGATTTGCACCATTATGAAAATGGTAACCATGAGATTGTTTGTTCTTCAAACAATGTTAATGAACTTGCAAATTGTCTTGCGAACTATGGTTTTGGAGATTTCTTCAGAACTTCTTCTTCATTAGACTTTGCAGATGAGTATGGGTTTGAAACAATGGATGGTGCTCATGATCTTTTAGAAGCTGCTTGTATTGAAGCATACAAGATCATTGACATACATGAAGAATATGCGAAAGGTATATCTGTCTAAATACTACTATGAAGTATAAAAAGAAATCAAATAAAGTAGATGAACCTAAAGGGTTGGCAGTATCTGTTAGGAACAATGATGTAAATGGTGCATTGCGTGTTCTTAGAAAACGTCTTGTCAAAGATGGTATCATTCAAGAACTGCGTGAGAAAACTTACTATCAATCTAGAGGTGAGAAACGTAGGAAAGAGAAAGCAGCTGCAATACGTAGATACAAACGTAAAATGCAAAAAGAATTAGAAGAGAGATTATAGGAGAGGTTATAATGAATACTGTGAAAAAATTTAAGAAACCAAGAAAACCAATGTCGGTTGAACAAAGAATAGCTGCAACCGAAAGACTTGCAAAAGCAAGGGAGAAAAGGTTGAAAGAAAATCCACCACAATACAAAAATATTGCTACGGAAGTTCTTAACTTACCAGATGATCATGTTCTATGTTTAAAGAATATTCGTATGTGGATTAAAACTCAAAAAGAACTACTTACAGTAGAACGTAGGTCTGTAAGAGATAACATCAAAGGTGCAATTGCAAGAGTTGCTAGTATTGAGGGTTATATTCGTAACTGTGAATACTATCTGAAACATGGTGATTGGTGTGATGATTTCTATGGTGAATATCAAGAGAAGAGAGTAAGATGGAAAAGTCTGTAAAAAGATTTGAAGAAGCTCATACACGCATTGTAAAAGTAGTTGAAGAGTTAGTTACAGAAAAGAATGTTAGTATATTAGAAATTGCAGGCATAATGCAAGCAACAGCAACACGTATATATAAATCAGTGTTGTCTGAAAAAGAATTTTTGAGTTTAATGGCTATGGTGGTAGATCATTCAACTGAACTAGGGGCAGATAAAGAAACACTACACTAGGAATGTATTATGATATTAGTTGACATGAATCAAGTAACCATCAGTAATCTTATGATGCAAGTTGGTTCTAAAAGACAAAATGATGTAGATGAGAACCTTGTTAGACACATGGTTCTCAACTCTTTAAGAATGTATAGATCTAGATTCTTTGAAGAATTTGGAGAATTAGTATTATGTTATGATAACAAAAGATATTGGAGAAGAGATTATTTTCCAAATTATAAATGCAATCGAAGAAAAGACAGAGCTAACTCTGGTCTAGATTGGAACTTAATATTTGAAACACTAAATGCTATTCGTGATGAAATTAGAGAAATATTTCCATACAAAGTAATAGAAGTTGATGGTGCAGAAGCAGACGATTGTATTGCGACTATCTGTATGCATATTAACAAAACACCAGATGAATATGAAAAGGTATTAATATTATCAAGTGACAAAGATTTTATACAATTACAAAAATATAACTTTGTTAAACAATATAGCCCAGTAAACAAGAAGTTTATTAATGGTATTGATCCCTACCTATATATAAAAGAACATATATTAGTAGGAGATAGAAGCGATAGTATTCCAAATATCTTATCACCAGATAATACTTTTGTTGATGGATTAAGACAAAAACCTTTCACTAAAAAAAGAAAAGATTCAATTCTTACATCCAAACAAGAACCAGAAGATTTTTGTAATGCAGAACAATTAAGAAACTATCAAAGAAATAAAACTTTAATTGATTTAGAATGTATTCCAAAAGATGTGAAAAGAGAAATAATGATTGAGTATCGTAAACCACCAAAAGGTGAAAGATCAAATCTACTAAATTATTTTATACAAAAAAGATTGAGAAATCTTATGAACGATATTGGAGATTTTTAATATGGCTATAAAAACATACACACCATTACTTTCTGAAGTTTTAAAGAAAGTAAACAATGCAAAAACAAAAGATAAAAAAGTTGCAATTCTCAAAGAAAATGATACTGAACCATTGAGAATGATACTAAAAGGTTCTTTTGATCCGAATATTGAATGGAAACTTCCAAAAGGCGATGTTCCATACAAAGCAAATGAATCAGAAGAAGGAACAGAACATACAGTTCTTGCAAAAGAAGCAAGAAAATTATATAATTATATAAAAGGCGGTAACGATCCATTACCACAATTTAGACGAGAAGATATGTTTATACAATTACTTGAAGGATTGCATCAATCAGAAGCAGAGTTAGTAATAAATGTAAAGGATAAAAAATTACATCAAGTGTATAAAGGATTATCTGCAGCTGTTGTCAAAGAAGCGTTTAATTGGAACGATAATTTTAGTAGGAGTTAAAAATGGCATTTAAATTATCACAAAGATCACTAGATAAACTAGAAGGTGTTGATGAACGTATGCAAAGAGTTGTCAAAACTGCAATAGGATTGACTAAAACTGACTTTGGCGTGATTCAAGGTATGAGAACCGAAGCACAACAAAAAGAACTTGTAGCGAAAGGCGCAAGTCAAACTATGAAAAGTAAACATCTAGAAGGTAAAGCAGTTGACCTCATGGCCTATGTGGGTTCAAGAGGATCATGGGAACTGAATCTTTATGATGATCTTGCAGATGCAATGAAAGAAGCAGCTATTCAAGAAGATGTACAAATACGTTGGGGAGCTGCATGGCACGTTGATGATATGCGAGATTGGGATGCAACAATGGAAGATGCTATGAATGCATATATTGATCTAAGACGTTCACAAGGCAGACGCCCATTTATTGATGGGCCACATTTTGAGTTAATGGATTAAAAAACTATTGACATTTATATTATGATATGATAGTCTAATCCATGTGTCGTGGGATTGTTAGTCCTCTCTCTCACTCTCTCTAAATCTAATAACCCACGACAAACTAAAACCCTCTTAGGAGGGTTTTTTGTTTTAATAACAAAAAGTATTGACAAAGTAAACGAATCAGTATATACTGTAAGTATAGTTAATAAAAGAGGGAGATCAGAACCAATGACATGACGAAGGTAACAGAGTGAGTTACAAGTTTGGTAAACTCAAGGACTCAAGACTCTTATAAAAGTTACTGCATCAAGGGTGGGTGTCCGAAGCTTGATGACAACTGACAAGGGCTCAAGAGGGAACATAGTTCCCTCTTTTTTACTTGACATACAAAACGAATCAGTGTATAATATAGATATAGTTAACAAGAGAGAGAGAATTATGACTAAGTTGAAAAAGAAAATATCATATAAAGAAGTAGAACATTTTATAGGACATGATCCCCAAGATTGGATTACCGATTGTATGTATAGATTAATGAATAAAAAAATATCAGTTTCTGATTTGAGAAAAGAAGCTAAAGAAATGTATAAAAGTTATATCAAGGTGAATGTGTAATGGACTTTATTACAAAATTACAAAAAGATTATAAGTATTTTGAAAATATGTTAAAACGTCTTGAGAAACAAAAAAAGACGCCTGGTAATGGTTTTGCAAAAATGAAGTGTAGAGAAAAACTTGCAGAAATAGATACAATGTTTGATAAGATTAATTATGCTTCAATGATAACTTACGATTAATATGTATATAGAATTTTCAAAAACAAATAAGAAACAACAACGAATCATTGAGAATGCTCTCTGGTTCGCAAAGTCATATTTATTACCTAAACACAAGATTGATGAAATTCATGTTGAATCTGTGAAAAGATGGAATTATAAAGATGGTGATTGTTATGACACAGATGATAGATCCTATTATATAAGGGTTAGAAAAGATATGTCAGAAGATATTTTAATTAAAACAATCTTTCATGAGTTTGCTCATATCAAACAATCAATCAAAAAAGAATTTGGTGATATTTTTGGAATTTTGAGTGATGATTCATCATGGATTTCTTATAATGATAGGCCTTATGAAATGGATGCTTTTAAGTTAGAAAATGAAATGTTTGATAAGTATGCTAAAGATGGAAAATTTAAATTTTCTATAGATGGAAAATTTTCACTATAAATTAAAGGAGAGAGTTATGGGAATGTCAAGTTTTATATTAGATTCTGAAGAAAAGTTTTGGGATCATGCTCACGAAGTTATTGGTGATTGTGAATCCTTTAAAGAGTTTTGGTTAAAAATGTTTAATTTTGATGATATTACTACAACATCAGTTGTACTTAATAAAGAATTGGATATGTTCTGGGATGAATTTTGGGTTAATAAACAATAAATACTGGAATGTTACTTAAAACTGCATTAATGTGTATGGCTATGAACGTGTATCACGAAGCACGTTCTGAACCTATTGTTGGACAGATTGCTGTCGCACAAGTTGTTATCAATCGTGTAAATGATAAACGATTTCCAAATACGATTTGTGGAGTTGTTAAACAAGCAGTTTTGGATAGTAATGGTTTACCCAAAAAGAATATGTGTCATTTTAGTTGGTACTGTGATGGTGCAGATGATACACCAAATACAAAAAGTAAATCATGGAAAACTTCTATGATGGTTGCAAAGACAGTAATATCTGGAAAGACAGAAGAACTTGTAGGTAATGCTACACATTATCATGCAACTTCTGTTATGCCATATTGGGCTAAAAATAAAAAGTATAGAAGAATTGCAAAGATTGATAAACATATATTTTATAGATGGGAAAATAGAAAATGAGTGATGAACCATATAATAATGAAGGGTTTTTACCAGCATACATTACATTAATTTTTATGATGTTGATAATTCCTGCTATTTTACTCTTTACTTCTTTAGGAACATGGGGTATATTTGTACAGATGCATTTACCAGATGGCGATTGTTGGGAAAATGCAAAACATGAAAAAGTATGTAAAGGGGAAGTTGATTGTAAATTTTTACGAAACTTCTGTGTGAAAAAATGAATATATTTAACCTACATGAAGATACTAAAAAATCTGCACAAATGCATTGTGACAAACACGTAGTCAAGATGATTATAGAATATGCACAACTTATGTCTACTGCACACAGAATGCTTGATGGTGTAGAGTATGAGGATAAGACTAAGAATAATCGTAGAATACGTAGATGGAAACACCCTAATCCAAATGTAGAAAATACACTCTACAAAGCTTCACATATTAATCATCCAAGTGCGATATGGACAAGAGAAAGTATTGCAAATTATATTTGGTTACATAGTCTATTTGAAAATCTGTGTGATGAATACACACATAGGTATGGTAAAGTTCACTATACAGACTCTTTGTTACGAGATCTTCTTAGAACACCACCAGTAAATATTGAAGAAAAAAGTTTAACAAAAATACCACAGGCCATGCCTGATGATGTAAAAGGTGATGACAGTATACTTGCATATCGAAATTACTATATAAAGTATAAGAAAGATTTTGCAAAGTGGACGAATAGAGAAACACCAACATGGATGATGACGTAGAACCAGATAGATATTATGAATGGATTCTTTGGAAGTTGAGAAAGGAAGAAGGTATGACATTTGACGAAAGAATATCTTTAAGACAAGAAAATGCAGAGTTAAGAAAACAAATAGAATTATTAAAAACAGAAATTTCAGTAATGAATAAAGAGAAATACGGACTCCTAAATAGAATAAAAGAGTTGAATGATATAAGAGATTCGGTAATTAGATAATGCCCACGTTTAGATTTATGAATAATGAAACTGGTGAACAGTTTGATGACTTTTTGTCAAATTCAAGAAGAGAAGAACTTCTAGAAAAAAATCCACACATAACACAAATACCTACACCATTTGCAATTGTATCTACAGTTGCAACAACAGTTGATAGTAAAACTGATGATGGGTTTAAAGAAGTGTTACAGAAAATAGGTGAAAAACACCCAGGCAGTGAAATAGATGAAAGATATAATAGAAGAAGTGTAAAACAATCACAAACAAAACGAGTGATTGATAAACATAGACATAAGTGGAAAGTTGGTTAATGGCTAAAGCAAAAGATATTAGAATTGATGATATGATTTCTGTATCGCCAGTTGGTGATAATCAAAAGAAAGCATTTGAACATTATAAAAAGGGAAAGAATATGTTTCTCTATGGTGCAGCTGGAACTGGAAAAACATTCATTTCTTTATATCTTGCATTACAAGAATGTCTAAAAAATGATACTAAGTATGATACAGTTTATCTAGTTCGTAGTGCAGTTCCTACAAGAGAAATAGGTTTTTTACCAGGCGATGAAGAAGATAAAACTGCGTTGTTTCAAGTACCATACCAAAATATGGTGAGGTTTATATTCTCACAACCAAATGAACACGCATTTTCTTTATTGTATGATAGATTAAAAAACCAACAAAGTTTAATGTTTCTGACTACATCTTTTCTAAGAGGTATAACATTAGATAATGCAATTATTATTGTAGATGAGTGTCAGAACCTAAATTTTCACGAACTAGACACTATTACTACAAGAGTTGGACAAGACAGTAAGATAATGTTCTGTGGCGATTTCTTTCAAACAGATTTGCAAAAACAATCAGAGAAAGAAGGCCTTAAATATTTTATGTCCATCATATCTAAGATGGAAAGTTTTGCAACTGTAGAATTTAATTTAGGTGATATAGTTCGTTCTGGTTTAGTGAAAGAATATCTTATCAGTAAAATAAAGTTAGGACAAGAAAATAATGGGTAAGAAAAGTAAAAGAGATAAACAAACTTCTAAAGGTGAAAGACGAAGTGTTTCTAAAAAAATAACCAAATCTATTAGAAAAGATTTTGTTGAGTCTGGTCAACAAATAGTACACCAAGCAGATGCTTTTCGTAGAGGTAAAAATGTTATGTTAACAATACCTAATCCAAATCCTACTCAAACAAATAAGAGATTTATTCGTGTACCAGCTACAGAAGTTTGGAAAAGAAGTTTTATAAAACCATTGACAATGTAAGTCATATTTGATATATTGATTATAATTTAACTATAGAATGGAAATATTATGTTTATACACAAGTCAGTAGGTATACCAGAAGTATCTACAAAAAATGTCAATCGAAAAAGATTTTATGTAACACCAGAAGGTGGACTATATCCATCTATTACCACAGTATTATCTATTCGCAGAAAAGCAGGATTATCTGAATGGAGAAAAAGAGTTGGTGAAGATGTTGCAAATTACATTGCAAGAACAGCTGCAAATCGTGGAACAAAAGTTCACCAGATGTGTGAAGATTACCTAAACAATAAAGAAGTAATAAAAGACAATAGAGATTTTTTACCATATTGTTTATTCACACAGATCAAAGATGTTATCAAAACAAACATAAATAATATATATGCACAAGAATGTGGATTGTGGAGTGATAAGTATAGAGTTGCAGGCCGAGTAGATTGCATTGCAGAATACAACAACACTCCATCTATAATTGATTTTAAAACTTCCAAATCAGAAAGAAAAGATGATTGGAACTTGGAGTATTATATACAAGCATCTGCATATGCAGAGATGTTTGAGGAAAGAACTGGAACACCAATAGAACAAATTGTTATTCTTGTTGTTACAGAAGATGGTCATGTTCAAGAGTTTATTAGAAAGAAACATGAGTATCTACCTATGCTTGTTGAAGTTATTGATGAATTTATAATGCAATGGGAAAGAGAAGAAGATGAAAAAAATATTTCTAATAACAATATTTCTGTTGCTCAGTACCTTTAGTGTAAACGCACAACAAACTAAAAGTCCTACTACTGGTTGGGTAATGAAACCAGCTCAATGTGGTAATGCAGATACAGTTATTCAAGGTTTAAAAGATTTCGGTGAAGATCCTTTTATTTGGATGGATGGACGTTCTATGACTACAGAGGGTATATTTCTAAATACCAGATTTGTTGTATCAATGAATCCTAATAACCTTAGTTGGACAATAGTAGAATTTACTCAAAATAATAAGTTTGCTTGTATACTAGGTAGTGGCAAAGGAACAATTAATTTAAATATGGAATTAAATAAGAAAAAAGGTATTGACTTATAATATTCTATATGATATAAATAAGGTACAGTTTGTTGATACGAATTGATGGTTGGATAGGACTTGGGGGCAGTACCCAACGCCTCCACCATAGGCATACTAGATGTTGGCATATGAAAATTGGGAGCCCAATGGAATATGTAACCATACCTTGGTACACAATGGTTAACATCATCTGATTGAAAGGTAGAATCGGCTAGTATGTCTATGATGGGGGCGAAATAGGATCGACTAACAAAAGGATATGAGAGTAGAACTGTCGCATGACCTCGTAATCGGTCAAAACAAATAAGTGCAAACGATAATTTTGCGCCTGTAGATTTCGCACTAGCTGCTTGATCGTACTGAGTTTTAGTGGTGTACTTGGAAACAGAAACACCACTACCATAGGGTCACTACTTAATAGGTGCGTGTGGAGTCATGGTTAACTCCATTTCAACAATAACAAACAACACAAAGGAGATTTGTGATGAATCTAGAAGAAGTCGTGAAAATGACACCAAAGAAATTTGCACTACAGATTGAAGAAATAGTCAAATGTGGTGGTGTAACTTATATGGATGCTATTCTAGATTATTGCGAAAAGAATAATATGGAGCCAGATACAGTTGCTCCATTGATTTCTAAACCTCTAAAAGAGAAGTTAGAGGCAGATGCAAGGGAATTAAACTTTTTACCAAGAGTTGCAACATTACCTATTTAATTATGGAATCGTGGGAAACCTATCAGATGTATCTAGGTCTTAAATTACACTTTACAAGTGACTATGATTACAAACGATATGGTGGTAAAACATCTGCCTCTAAATCATCTTTCTTGAGAAGAAAAGACAGGAATTTCTTTTCAAGAGTTGCAAGAAAATACGAGGGTAAAGAATTAGATTTTTTTCTATCTAACTTTATCAAACAGCCGAAAGGTTACATTGGAGATTTTAAGGAAGAAAATTATATAGAGTGGTCTAAAAATCAACAATCGTTGACATATAACTTTGTAAAAGATATGTCACATTTAGTTTCTCAAGAAAGTTTTGATAACATATTTAAGTGTGAGTCTGGTAAGCATCCGACTCTTGTCAAATCTTATCTTGCAAAAAGAATTAGTTTAGAAACTATGGTGATACTGCAAAGTTTAGTCAACTACATGAAACAGTTTGACAGAGATTTAAAACAAGACTTAATATGGCCAGACATAAGAAGAATGGTTACAAAGTATAGTTCGTTTTTATCTTTTGACAAACAAAAATGCAAAATGAAACTTCTACAATTACTAAAGGAGATATGATCGTGGAAAAAGAAATGCACTCTAATAATAAAAGTAAACTTGTTAGAGAAAGAGATTTTTATCGTGCAAAAATGAATGAGTTAAAAGGTAGGATAAAAACTCTGGAATATGATAATGCAGAATTAATTAAACGTGATCAAGTTTTATCTAAAAGAATGGAAGAAATAACTTCTTTGAGATCTTTTAAACAAAAAAGAAGGGTTAATTGAGGATTTATAATGGATAAATTATTTGTGCTTGTAGTTTCATTGTGGGGTAATAATGGAACTGATTGGATATACATAGGTAATCAATATGTTTTAAATGATCCTATGACTATCGAAAAATGTAATGAGATGGCCGATTTAGACAATTGGTCTTGGTGGGAAACTAATGAATACTACACAATACAATTAAACTGTGAAGAGGCGAAATAAAGTATGGTGACCGAAGAACAAGGAATAAATAACTTGACACCAAACGTAAAACTAGTGTCGTACTCGACACCCACAGAAGATTTTTCAAAAGAAGGATTGAAAGATGTACAAGATCTCATTTCGTATTGCGCCCGTGTTTCCAATCCGTCAAACCAATTTAACAAAACGACAGCGAAGAAACTTATCTTATATCTCATTAAACACAAACACTGGTCGCCATTGGAGATGGCTAGCGCTTGCATAGAGATAGAAACAACAAGAGATATCGCACACCAAATTGTAAGACATAGAAGTTTCTCATTTCAAGAGTTTAGTCAACGATATGCAAATCCAGATGATATGGGTAATGCATTTACTGTGCGTGAGTGTAGATTACAAGACAGTACTAATAGACAGAACTCTATTGAAATAGAAAATGATCCATCTTTACAAATGGATAAAACAAGACAAGAACTCATAATCGAATGGCAACGCAGACAACATGGTATTATTAAACAATCTAAAGAAGTTTATGATTGGGCGATAGAAAATGGTATTGCAAAAGAACAAGCTCGAGTAGTATTACCAGAAGGGTTAACTAAGAGCAGAATACTTATGAATGGAACACTAAGATCATGGGTACATTACATAGAGTTAAGAACTGCAAATGGTACACAGAAAGAACATATGCAAGTTGCAGAAGGTTGTGCGATAGAAATTTCAAAGATATTTCCAATGATGGAGAATTTAAATGGAAAGAGATGAATATGCTAGACTTAGATTAAGTCTTAAAAAGATTAAAGAAGAAGTTTCGTTCATAGAACAAACTATAGAAGATATAAAAATTCGTAAGATAACAGAAGGATTGACTTATGCAGAATGGGCTGCAAGTCATGGTAATGAACCATCTGTAGAAGATACACTAGAAAGGATTGGTACTAATAAAGAAAAATCAATTCAAGAAACTCTTGTAGAAGAGGAAGAAGAACATTTTCAGAAGTTTGACAAGTTGACTTATGAACAAGCACATAAACTTGGAATTAAGTTTACTGGTACATACGAAAATACCCCATCATTACACGAAAAAGATGACTAAAATATATTGACATTTAATCGTGTAAGTGATATAAATACAGTTATATATTATGAATCAAGTGACATATTTAAACATAAGAAAAACATATATTAACATAGGAGAATAATATGTCTATTTCAGCACTTAGAAACCAGAGTAGTCTGGATAAATTACTAGCACAAGTCCAAAAGGACGAAACCCCAACCACAGATAAAAAATCTTATGTAGATGAAAGGCTTTGGAAACCACAAGTTGATAAAGCTGGAAATGGTTATGCAGTTATAAGATTTTTACCAGCGTCTAAGGATGAGGAAATGCCTTGGGTTCGTGTTTGGAATCATGCGTTTCAAGGGCCTACTGGTCAATGGTATATAGAGAACTCTCTTACTACTGTTAATCAGAAAGATCCAGTTTCAGAGTATAACACACAGTTATGGAACTCTGGTGTTGAGAGTGATAAAGAAATCGCTCGTAAACAGAAACGTAAATTACAATACTACTCAAACATTTATGTAGTAAGTGATAGTATAAATCCTACTAATCAAGGTAAAGTATTTCTTTTCAGATATGGAAAGAAAATATTTGACAAACTTAGTGAAGCGATGCAGCCTGCATTTGAAGATGAAACTCCTATCAATCCATTTGATTTGTGGGAAGGTGCAAATTTCAAATTGAAAATTCGTAAGGTTGATGGTTATTGGAACTATGATAAATCAGAATTTGATAAACCATCTAAACTAAACGATAGTGATGATGAGATGGAAAAGATCTGGAATACACAGTATTCATTAAAAGATTTTTCTGCACCATCTAATTTCAAATCTTATGATGAGTTGAAGACTCGTCTTGATGCTGTCCTTACAGGTTCTGTAACTACTGGTAAGTCTGCTGCTCAAATGGTGAAGGAAGATAGTACAGATTTTAAACCAACATTTAAATCTGAACCAACTCCAGAAATTGCATCTGTAGATCAAGATGATGATGCAATGAACTACTTTGAGAAACTTGCTAACGAATAATTCGTTATCAAAACATTTTATATAATGTGACAAAAAGTCAGAGATACCCTCTCTGACTTTTTTTTATTCCTAAATAGTACTGAGATCTAGTAGGAGAGAGAATGGTAGATCCAGTTACAGCGATTGCGGCAGCAACGACAGCTTTCAATGCGATTAAAAAAGGTTTTCAGTTTGGACGAGATGTAGAATCTATGTCTGGAGATCTTGGTCGTTGGATGGGTGCTGTTAGTGATATTGACAAAGCTGACCAATATGCTAAAAAACCACCATTGTTTAAAAAGTTATTTAATGCTGGATCAGTAGAAGAGGAGGCATTGAACGCTTTTATGGCTAAGAAAAAAGCTCAAGATATGAGAGATGAGTTGAAAAACATAATTGTTTTTTCAAGAGGCCCCAATGCATGGAATGAACTATTAAAAACTGAAGCAGATATAAGAGTGAAAAGACAAGAAGCAATATATGCTCAACAAGAATTAAGAAGAAAAGTAATTGAGATAGGTGCTGTTGTAATTATATTAGGAGTAGCTATTGGTGCAATGGGTTTAGTAATTTATGCAGCTGGGGTAAAAAGAGGTCTTTGGTAAATTAGTAAGGTGCATATCCATTAGGAATACTAGAATCTTTAACAGGATAAGGCAAAATACCAGTTCCACCAGAACCACCTCTACCACCACCAGTACCACTAACAACATTATTATTTACAATTGTAGATCCACTTGTACTTGTACGTTTTGAATCTGCAATTTCTTCTTGTAATTTTTTTAATTCAGTAGTTAAATTTTTAATTGCACTTTTATCTTCTTGTATACCTCTACCTTCAAATCCTGCTGGATTAGTTATAGAAGCACCCATACCATATGCATTTTCACCAGATTCAGATAATGCAATTCTATCTTTTGCTTCTTGTATTTGTCTTGCAAGATCTTCTGCTTCTTTAACTTTATCTTCATCGCCAATACCTATAAAGTCTAAAACTGCATCAGCGCCAGGAATTTTTCTTACTAAACCTGTAAAATCAAAATTAAGTAAATCTTTAAAAAATCCAAATATACCATTGAATGAATCTGTTACTAATTGTCCAATTGATTTTTGATTTAAATTTTGTATGGTTTCTGATGTTTCATCAAACCCAAGTCTAGTTGCAAGAAGTGCTCCAGCTCCTAATAGAGAGTCTTTTACTATATTTGCTGGTAAGGTAAAAGCATTTATTGCAGATGCAATAGTTTCTTCTTTACTATCAAACTTAAATTTATCTGTAAATAAACTACCTACTGTCTTAAATGTACTTGTTACTCCAGTAGTAAAAGTGTCTTTTATACCAGTAATTTTTTTTTGAAATTCTTCTGATGGGGTAAATGCTTCTTTTGCTTTATTACTAATTGATTTTAAATTGGACACAATATTTTCTTTATCAAATATCTTTCCAATTCTTTCTTTAAATTCTTCAGATGGTGTAAATGCACTTTTAATTTTACTACCAAGACTTGATAACCCATCTGATATTTGATCTTGACCAACAAATCCAAAAGTTAATCCACTTAATGTACCAGCGATACCTTCTCGTAATATTGAAGTTTTGGTTGCACCTTCTTTTTTCGCTTCTTCCATACCAGCAGTTACACCATCAATTACTCCAAATATTCCTGTAACTGCAAGACCAAGGCCAGGAACTAATTTTGCAAGTCCTTTTCCAACACCAAAAACACCTCTACTAGCCTTAGGTGCAAATTTTTTTGATTTTGTATCTCTTAATCTACCATCTGCATCTTTTTTAGTACCAGTGATTACATCTGTTAAACTAGTAAGACCTTTACTCATAGCTACATAAGCTAAACCTAATGCTCTTGCAACTTTTACTGTTTTTAATAACGCATATCCACCAACAATTCCAACTAGTGCTGTTGCAGCTAAAAAGTTATCTTCAAAAAGTTTTCCAAGAGTTTCCCAACTTGGGTTAGTGATAAGATTTTTAAGATTAGTCCAAAATGGAGATTTTACAAATTCTTTTAATTTAATAAGTAATTTTTCTGATACTTGTTTTATTTGTTCCCAATCTTCACTATCCATAAACTTTAAAAGTGCAATTATAGCCGCACCAAATAAAAACTTTTTTGCAATACTAAAAAGACCAGCACCTGCTTTATTTGCAGCATCTAATGCACTTTTTTCAAGTATACCAACCATATTACCAACTTTTGAACCTACACCCAAAATACCTTTTTGAAGTGATTTAAATATACGATTTTGCTCTCTTTTATCTTCTGTTTCTTTTGCATCAGTTTTACTTTTTTCTTGAATTTCAGCGCCCTGTGCTTGGGCCATTTTATCTTGGGTATTAGATATATTTTCTAATACCTTCTTTAGTCCTTCTTGACCTTTATTGTTTTCTTTTTGTTCTGAAACTAAGGTCTTGAAATCTTTAGCACTACCAAAACTTGCTTCTACCATCTCTCTGTCCTATTTTTTCGCAAAGGTTTCTTTTGCATAGAAAGCCGCAACTATGGCCGCAACTGATACAAAATATGTTGGAGCCATATCACCTAATATACCACTCGCTTTATCTAATCCAATCCACTCTGCAAGAACTACTGAAAAAGGATATAATAACATACCAAACAATGCAAACCAAGCCATGTTGCGTTGTGCATCGGCCTTCTTATCTTCATTTTCCAATCTCATCATTTCTTTACTCATTGCAATCTCCTCATCACTTACTATTCCATCTCCATCCACATCAAAATCTGCATATTGTGAACCTTTTTCTAATTTCTTTTGTGCAGCCATTTTACTTTCCTCTCTATAATCCAAATGGTGTTTTAGTGTTATAAAATCTATCACCTACAATTACATTTACCACAATTACACCCAGTACAGATATCATTAACGCACTTTTCACATTCTTTATCACAATGACACTCATGGTTGCATTTTTTACATTTATTATTACAAGTACAATCCATTGGTTTCTCCTTGTTCTATTTATCTTCTTCCATCTGCTTTTGCTTGTCTTTCAGCGGTTTTTTCATCTTCTAAAAACTGAAGAAGTAATCTAGTATATATTTCCCTCTCCCATGGCATCATATTTTCTAATTCTGATAAAGAATATTTGTGATGATGCATTAATTGGAAATTTAATTGATAATAGTTTTCCAACGTATTATGAGAGAGGGCTACTAGAAAAAATCTTGTATACCCTCTAATACTAAATCACTTTCAACTTCAGTTTTAGGATTCTTCACAGTAATCTTATGTTTCACTTTAGGCATAGTATTGAAGAACTCTTGAATTTTTAGAAACTGGTCATGTGACATTGATTCAATAAATTCATCTAATTCTTTTTCTTCCATATCGTTTTTAGTATAAACATTCTCTGTATCATATATTTGATTGATGCATGATTTTATTATACCAAATGTTGCAACTGCATCATTTTTCATATCTAACTTTATGATATTACTCATTTTTGGATAATCAAATATAACACCTATACTATCACTTATTTTTATATCATTGGTATGGTTTTCTTCTTTTTTACATTTTACTTCTGATAAATTTACATCTACACTTACTTTTGTTTCCATATCATCTGGACAGGTTACTGATATATTTGCTGTTTCTCCTATAGATTTACATCTAAGTTGTAAGAACACATACTCCAAATCAAATGTTGGTAATTTTTTAGAATCTAATTTATTAAAAGTACATACATCTACTATGTCTTGTATTGCACGAATTAAAGATACATCAGTTCCTTCTTGTTGTGCTAACATTAACATTTTTTCTTCTTTCACAAGAAAGGGTCTAAACTCTACTTTTTGTCCTGTAGAGGGTAATGTCAATTCATATTTAGCGGTTGCTAACTTTGGTAAAGCCATAATTATTTTTCTCCTTTTTATCCTACTCCAGTACCACTACCAGATGTCCACGAATTTGTATTTCCAGAAAATCCACCAGATAAGATTTTAGGTGGATTTGTAGTTGCAAATTTTCTGGTATCACTATTATCCATTACTTGTCCATTTGCATCTATAAAAACAAAATCTTTGAAAACAAAAGAAACCTCTTGTCTTGCAATATCCATATTTTGAGCACTAAACTCTATTGCACCAACTGTTTTTGGAAAACACTCATTTAGTCTAAGACCAGCTAAAGGTAAACCATTTTTTCCCAATTGAAAAACTTCTATTGGTGTCACATATTCATTATAATATTCTAGATTATAATTATTTGGTTTAACAACAAGATCTTGCCATTTTAAAAAATACTGTCTTTCAAAATGTTCTGCTGATAGAAAAAATGTCATACTTATATCTTCTGCATATGTCAATCCTTGAGCCATTTCATAAGTTGGGCCATATACTGTTTCATTTGTAACAGTTCTTATATTTTTACCAGGCATGGTAAACGCTTCAACTCTAAATGATACGTGTCTATCTGCGTCTGGATCTCTTATCACTGGTGGTGATGTTATTTTTACTTCAAATCTATTTGCAAGTGCATGACCACCAAACTTACTAAAACTCGCAATAAATTCATCTAATGCAGCCATTATCCTCTCCTATTTGCAGATCTTCTTGAATCTGCATAAACTTTTGTTTCAGTTGCTCTTACGAATCTCTGTACTGGTAATAGAACTGCAACCATCATTTCGTCTGCATTAATTCTACGAAATGGGGTTCGTACATGATCTGAAAGATATCTTTTTACTGTAGGTTTTACAATTGGATTTCTTTTTACTCTATTCCATGTCAATCTTATTCTAGTAGTTTCATCTAACTTATCATTACTTGCATATTCACTAATAATGTTTAGAAGTTTTAATCTCATGGGTATGGATAGGTAGTGAAAGTTCAATCCTAGAAAACCATTGTTATATTGTTCAATGGGCATGATTAAAGGAAACCTATCATAATATGGTAGTATGTCAACATTATCCTTGTTCTTAGGACTATACATAAAAAAGTTCATAGTACCAAACGTAGGTCTAGCTGTAACTAATCCTTCACGAACAAGTGTCTGTGGTGGTACTTCACCTAACTCTTTGACTTTCTCACGAAACCAACGAATTGATCTATCTTTACCACCAGTTTTCTTTAATATGCCATCAATTAATTCTGTCATACTCCTATTTATATGACTTAACCAAGATGATCTTCTGTTAGTATTTTAAATTCCATATTTCTATCTTTACACCATTCCAACGCATATTCCCACTTGGCTTTATTGACACCCCATGTCTGAACTTCCTTTATATAATATTTGGTTTTCTTTTTACCGACAGGTGGTTTACATTGTTTTTTTGGTTTGACTTCTATAATCATTTTTTTAACAGTACCATC
>CEVX01039127.1_pt1 | contig 18012 bp, 13 predicted proteins | sample 356561 | NCBI WGS metagenome assembly CEVX01 (sample SAMEA2623886, study PRJEB7988) | marine metagenome | biome: marine biome (ENVO:00000447); feature: surface water layer (ENVO:00002042); material: "saline water (ENVO:00002010), including plankton (ENVO:xxxxxxxx)" | depth 5 m | reverse complement strand
AAAAATAGCGAATCAATTCGAATTCTAAGTTTTTAAAGTCGTTGGCACCCTTGTTATTGATTGTAATGACCTCAGCAGTATCGTATACCATATTAGCAAGATCGACACGCAAACGCTCCCCATCTAGCGCATTAAAGCGTCTTTTGTATACCACTTCACGTTGAGCGTTCATGACATCGTCATATTCCAGAAGACGCTTTCGAATTCCAAATTGATTTTCTTCTACTTTTTTTTGAGCTCTCTCAATTGACTTTGAAATCATTGAGTGTTGTATGACTTCCCCTTCCTGAAGCCCCATACGGTCCATCATTTTAGCAATACGTTCACTTCCAAATAAACGCATTAAATTATCTTCAAGCGATACATAAAATTGTGAACTTCCAGGATCGCCTTGGCGTCCTGCACGGCCTCTCAACTGGCGGTCAACACGTCTGGAGTCGTGGCGTTCAGTTCCAACGATAGCAAGTCCACCCGCATTTTTAACTTGTTCAGAAAGCTTTATATCGGTACCTCGACCGGCCATATTGGTAGCAATTGTAACCTGACCAGGCTTTCCAGCTTCCGCTACAATATCGGCTTCTTTTTTGTGAAGTTTGGCATTTAACACATTATGTGAAATCTTACGAATACTTAGCATTTTCCCAAGCAATTCACTAATTTCAACATTGGTTGTACCAATAAGCACTGGTCTACCGGCTTTTGAAAGCTTGGTCACCTCTTCAATTACAGCATTGTATTTTTCGCGTTTTGTTTTGTAAACCAAATCATCGCGATCGTCTCTTGCTATCGGGCGGTTGGTAGGTATTTCAATAACATCTAATTTGTAGATTTCCCAAAATTCTCCTGCTTCTGTCACTGCAGTCCCTGTCATTCCTGATAATTTTCGGTACATACGAAAGTAATTCTGTAAAGTAACCGTAGCAAATGTTTGGGTCGCAGATTCGATTTTTACATTTTCTTTGGCTTCTATAGCCTGATGTAAACCGTCGCTATAACGTCTTCCATCCATGATTCGGCCCGTTTGTTCGTCAACAATCATCACTTTGTTGTCCATGACGACATATTGAATATCTTTTTCGAACAGGGCATAAGCCTTGAGAAGCTGACTCATGGTGTGAATGCGTTCTGACTTAATTCCAAAATCTTTAAATAAAGCCTCTTTTAAGTGGGCTTCTTTTTCTTTAGGAAGATTTTTTGCTTCAATTTTTGAAATTTCTATCCCCATTTCTGGCATTACAAAAAAATTGGGGTCGTCTGTCCCAGAAAGATAATCGACTCCTTTGTCAGACAATTCAATTTGATTATTTTTTTCATCAATCACATAATAGAGTTCAGCATCAACCTTGGGCATTTCTCTATTGTTATCTTGCATGTAAAAATTTTCGGTTTTTTGTAATAGTTGCTTGTTGCCTTCTTCACTTAAAAATTTGATCAAGGCTTTGTTTTTGGGCATACCCCTAAAAACGCGAAGCAATTGAAATCCACCTTCTTTGGTATCACCTGCTACAATGCTTTTTTTAGCCTCAGCTAAAACGGTTGTTAAGTGCTTTCTCTGCACGCTTACGATGTCTTGAATTTTGGGTTTGAGTTCCAAAAACTCATGGCGGTCGCCTTGAGGTACAGGTCCGGAAATAATCAATGGCGTTCGGGCATCGTCTACCAATACAGAGTCAATTTCATCGACTATGGCGTAATGGTGGGGTTTCTGTACTAAATCACTTGTGGAATGCGCCATATTATCTCGCAAGTAGTCGAAACCGAATTCGTTGTTGGTTCCATAGGTGATATCGGCATTGTAAGCTTTTTTTCTCTCTGCTGAATTTGGTTTATAATAATCAATACAATCAACACTCATCCCGTGGAACTGAAAAATTGGGGCCATCCATGCGCTATCCCTTTTAGCCAAATAATCATTAACCGTAACAAGGTGAACTCCTTTACCTGTAAGTGCATTTAAATACACCGGAAGCGTCGCTACCAATGTTTTCCCTTCACCGGTTTGCATTTCCGCAATTTTACCTTGGTGCATAGCGACTCCACCAATTAATTGTACATCATAGTGAATCATATCCCAAACAATGGATTTTCCAGCAGCGTCCCATGAATTGGACCAAATGGCTTGGTCTCCATTGAATTTAATATAATCTTTAATACCTCCGATTTCCCGATCAAATGCAGTGGCTGTCACAGGAATTTCAGTGTGTTCAACAAAACGCTTCGCAGTTTCTTTAATTACAGCAAAAGCTTCTGGCAAAAGTTCATCTAAGGCTGATTGTGTGGTTTCGTATATGACATCATTCAAACCGTCAATCTCTTGATATATATCTTCTTTACGATCAATGTCTATTATTGTATTAGCTTCTTCTTGAAGTGAAGAAATAAGGGCTTCATAATCTGCACACTCGGCTTTTATTTTAGCCTTAAAAGCAGTGGTTTTAGCTCTCAACTCATCGTTTGAAAGCTCGGCTACAGAAGATTCAAATTGTTTGATTTTATTTACAACTGGTAAGATGGCTTTGACATCTTGTTTGGATTTATCTCCAACAAAAACTTTTAATACAGAGTTTAGTAAACTCATTTTCAAATTTTATTAATCGTCAATAATAATACAGTAGTTCAAATATACGGCTTGTTCTTAATTTTTTGGAAGATTGAATTAAAAAAAAGCCACTTAAGAGACTTTTATTGTTTTATTTAATACTCATCTTCATTCCATAGATAATCCTCATCAGAAGGATAATCGGGCCAAATTTCTTGAATAGAATCGTAAGATTCCCCCTCATCTTCTATTGCTTGCAGATTTTCTACAACTTCAAGAGGGGAGCCTGTCCGGATCGAATAATCAATCAATTCATCTTTTGTTGCAGGCCACGGGGCATCACTTAGGTAAGATGCCAGTTCTAATGTCCAATACATATTAAATTGTATTTAAATATTTTAGCAAAAATAATTTTTTAGACGAAAAAGCCAAGAAAAATAACAGTTTTTTAATAAATAAATAAAACCAATTTAACAAAGAGGGTAAATTTTTGATATGAATTTAAAATTAAGATTGATTATTTTTTATTATTATGTACTTAATTTTCTATGCATTTCAGTCTGTGTAAAATTTTATAATCAACATAAAACATAGAAAATTAGAGTATTATTTTTTTATTTAAAAAATTAATTATCAATATTTTAAGTATATATATATAAAGTTATTATTTATATTAAAGTAAGTTTAATTTTAGAGTTTTAGAAATTTGTAAAAATGGCCAATTATCAACAAAGCAATTTTTGGCACTAAGCCAAAATTTTAAAAATTGTTGAAACTTCAGCAGCAGTCTTAAATTTCAATAATATCAAACATTTTTTTGATTTTTTTTCAGGCTGAACCAATAAATTAGGAAGCCATATCTCGACAATAGAGCAATCCAAAGTGGAATTATTGTATAGTTGAAAGATTGTACTCCAGTCAAGCTATGCAATAACATTAAGGCTAAAAGCAAAATAAGAAACTTTATATAGCCTATAAAACGCTTTTTAACCTTGTCATTAAATATTGTTTTTAATAATATCAAGTTGAAACCAAATGCCCATAAAAAATTGTAATTATAAGCTGTTGCTGTATGGTCCGTTGAAAACCACAAAAATAAAATTAAGAGGCCAATGCTTCCAGTTGTAAAAAAAAGTAACACATCTAAAAATTTATTTCTGGATTTTGATATCCAGTCTCTATAAGTTAATCCAATGATGATTATGGAAGCAAGAGCAAAGATTATAAGAGGACTCCACCAAAAAGCACCGGGTTTTGGTTTTTGAATTTGGTTTAAAACTTCAGACCTAACAACTAATCTTATATTTTTGGGGTTGAACTTTGAAACCTTTAAAATTTCGTAAAGGTATTTTGGTAAAAAAAGGTGTTCCTCTACAGATGCCGAACGATCAATAATTGAACCCAAAGCGATATCAATTCCCAAGCCTCCCCAAGAGTTTTGCGGCACATTTGAGCGAATCAGGTCTCTAAAAGTTAATGATTTAAAATTCTCAGGTGGTAAAAATAAAATCCTTTTATTAGAGGCATTGATAAGGGCATCTTTTATTTTGGTAGCACAATTGTTGTAAAAAAAATCGTAAGAGTAACTTTTGTTTTGAGATTTTATGTTAGTCAGTAATGCTTCAAATAACTTTTGCTTTTCTTCCAGTGTAAAATTGATGATCTGGGATATTACCCGCCTTTTCTGAAGCTTGTAATTTGCTATAAATGATTCATAATTAGCCCATCCTATTTCATAGTCTAATTTTCCCTTCACAAAATTTAAATAAAACCCCTCCGCTTGAAAATCATAACGCCCATAGTCAAATACAAGGTCAATACGCTGACCAGGGTCTTTGATACGTATGGCACTGTGACCAAAAGCATCATTTAAAACAAGACCTGGTCCAATTGTGAGTACACTTACTTCCGATTCTTTAGATAATTGGAATTGTGCATTGGCCTGAAACAAAAACAGTGTGCATACCAGTGTCAGTAAATATGTTTTGAGTTTTATCATCTTCTAAAAATCCCTAAATCTATTTTAAGTGAAAAGACATTGGAATACAAAGCCACACTCTGGTCCCCAATATCTGTTATGGCATAATCAACAGAAATGCCATTATACTTAAATCCAACACCTAAATTGGGCTGAAATGTCAATGATTCACTGTTATCAAATTGTAATTCGTTTTGAAAATTACCAACACCTCCTCTTAAATACACCAAATCTATATACCCAAATTCAAATCCAATGGCAGGATTGATGCTTATAAATGAGGTTGAAATTAAATCGTTGTTTTGCTCAAAACGACACATCAGATCAATTTCAGCTTTAAGTGAATAATCGTAATCAAAAATAAAAGTTTTTGCGATTCCAAGTTGAAGCTTGGGAAGCGTCAGTTCAGTTGCTTCTGGTTCTTCCTGGTTTTGTCCAGGTATGGCACTTTGAATGTCTTGTAATCTGCCCTCGTCAAAAGTCCAGCTGTTAAAAGTGGTGGTAATATCTCGCGCCATTAATCCAAATTTCCAATCATTGTAATCAAATTGAATTCCAAGGTCCAGTCCAAACCCCCAAGAGCTAGCAAAATCTCCAATTATACGGCGGATAATTTTTGCATTTACTCCATAATTTAATCCTGAAATTGGAAGTTTCCTTGCATAGGAAAAAGTAAAACCATAATCTACTGCTGAGAACAAATTAATTCGGTCATAATTGATAGTACCTTGTTGATCAATCAATTGGGTTGTGTCTAGTATATCATCCACACCAAATCTTATCATAGAAATTCCAATTACGCTTCGGTCGTCTACGGGCATTGCAAAGCCCACGTAATTATAATTGGCAATATTGGCAAAATAACTAGAGTGCATCAAAGCTAATGCATGGTCTTCTATATGAACCAGCCCTGCAGGATTCCAAAAGCCCGAATTGACATCATTGGTTGTAGCACTGACAGCGCCACTCATTCCCAAAGCTGCTGCATCCACTCCAATGTTCATAAACTCATTTGAATATTTTCGCGTGGTTTGTGAATTGATTGCCAGTGAGAAGGTCAATAAAATGGGTAAAAAACAATGTTTAAGATTCAAATTATAGGTTCCTTGTTTGATTTATAAACTGAAATTTCAAGCAGATATTGTTGTTATTTCGCTACAAACAAAAATAGTTTATTATTTTTACTAAATAAATTTTATTCGTTTGAAAGCTTTCATTCCTAACCTCCTCACACTTCTCAATTTATTTTCTGGTGCAATTGCGGTTATTTTTGCTGTAGAAGGAGCATTAACAATAGCTGCCTTATTTGTTTTATTGGGAATTTTTTTCGATTTTTTTGATGGTTTTTTAGCTAGAAAACTAAAAGTAGAATCTACGCTTGGGCTTCAATTGGATTCTTTGGCCGACATGGTCACCAGTGGTTTGGTTCCAGGGCTAATCATGTTCCAATTATTGTCTTTATCAATATCAGGTTCAGGACACTATATGGATTTACTGCCTTATACGGGCTTACTCATAACTCTTGGATCAGCTTACCGTTTGGCAAATTTTAATATTATAGTCGACCAAAAAAATTATTTTACAGGACTGCCCACCCCAGCAAATGCACTACTCATATTAAGTTTTCCTATGATTTTAGAATATCAGAACAACGAAGCCTTTAATTTTATTATTTTAAACCCTTGGTTCTTATTAGCCTTTACTTTGACCAGTACAGTTTTATTAAATTCGCCCGTTAAGTTTATTACTTTGAAATTTCAAACTTGGAAAATTTCTGACAATCTTGAAAAATACATTTTTTTGATTTTGTCCTTAGTTTTTTTAATAATCTTTAAGTTTTTTGGAATATACCTTATCATTTTTTCTTATGTGTTACTGTCTCTAATAAAACCTCCAAACGATGTTTGAAAATATTTTAACCCTATTAATGCTTGTACTACTTCAAGCTGTTCTTGGATTTGATAATCTACTCTATATTTCCTTAGAAAGTAAAAAAGCGGATGTAGCACGTCAATCCTTTGTGCGAAAAGCCGGTATTGGTATGGCAATTATTTTTAGAATAATTCTGTTGTTTGCTTTAGTGAAACTTATAGATTATTTTCAGGAACCAATTTTACACATTCCTTTTGAGGATATGCTGGAAGGTCATTTTAATATTCACAGCTTAATTGTGCTAATGGGGGGTGTTTTTATTCTTTTTACAGCCATGAAAGAAATTTGGCATATGGTCAGTTTTAAAAAGTTCACTATAAATGATTCTAGCTCAAAGCAGAGTGTTTCAAAAGTTGTTAGTATGATTGTAGTAATGAATGTGGTTTTTTCTTTTGATTCAATTCTAAGTGCCATGGCTCTTACAGATATTTTTTGGATCATGGCAGTCGCTATAGTTATTAGCGGACTATTAATGATTTGGTTGGCAGAAAAAGTAACAGATTTTTTAACAAAAAATAGAATGTATGAGGTGCTTGGGTTATTTGTATTATTCATAGTTGGTATTATGCTTTTAACAGAAGGTGGACATCTTGCACAAATAAAGCTTTTGGGGGAAGAGATTGTTCCAATGAGTAAAACGACCTTTTACTTTATAATTATAATTTTAGTTCTAATTGATGTCGTCCAAGCTCGCTACCAAAAAAAAATAATTCGAAGTCATCAAAAAGACTCATAATCAATTTAAAATTCTAATTTCTTTTTTCGTAATTCAAAGTTTTGACCTAGATAAACCTTTCTAACCATTTCATCATTGGCAAGTACTTCAGGCTCACCAGCTTTTAGAATACTTCCTTCAAACATCAAATAGGTCCTATCTGTTATGGCTAGAGTTTCTTGAACGTTATGGTCTGTGATAAGTATTCCAATATTTTTTTGTGTTAAACGTGCCACTATTCGTTGTATATCTTCTACAGCTACAGGGTCTACGCCTGCGAACGGTTCATCAAGAAGAATAAAACTTGGATCTGTAGCTAATGCTCGTGCAATTTCAGTTCGTCGTCTCTCACCACCTGAAAGTAAATCTCCTCTATTTTTTCGAATATGGTTTAATCCAAATTCATCAATTAGAGATTCCATTTTAATTTTTTGTTCTTTTTTTGATAATTTAGTCATTTGTAAGACGCTTAAAATATTGTCTTCAATTGATAACTTTCTAAACACAGAAGCTTCTTGTGCTAGGTAACCAATCCCAATCTGAGCTCGTTTGTACATGGGAAAATTGGTAATCTCTTGATTATCTAAATAAATAGATCCTCCGTTTGGCTTGATTAATCCAACTGTCATGTAAAATGAAGTTGTTTTTCCAGCTCCATTTGGACCTAAGAGTCCAACAATTTCGCCTTGCTCTACTTTAAATGAAACATCCTTAACGACCTTTCTACCATTGTAGGATTTCATTAAATTTTTAACACATAATTTCATAGAAAATTTCAAATACCAAATATAAATAATTGAAAATTACATAAATATATTTTATTTAGGGTTTTTTTCTTTTTTTATTACCATTTTAGAAATAAATATACTGACTTGATATAATATAACAACAGGGACTGCAACAATAATTTGACTCGCTACATCCGGTGGTGTAATTATTGCAGCTATAATTAACACAATTACAAGTGCATATTTTCGGTTTCTTTTTAAAAATTCAGGATTTACTAGACCAATTTTAGTTAAATAGAATATTATAATAGGTAATTCAAAAATAAGACCAGATGCTATCACAGATGATCTCACAAGCCCAATATAAGAATTTAAGTCAAAGTCGTTGTGTACTTGGGTTGACACACTATAATTTCCAAGAAAATTTATTGATAATGGGCAAACAACATAATATCCAAAAAGGACCCCAATAAAAAATAGAATCGAGGAAACTATTATAAAACCTTTAGAGTATTTTTTTTCTTTTGAATACAATCCTGGGCTAATAAATTTCCAAAACTCATAAATAACATATGGGAATCCTAAAACAAATCCAAAGGTAATTGAAGTCCAAATATGTGCTGAGAATTGACCAGCCATGGTTCTACTTTGAATTTCAAATTCAAAAATAGTATTACAAAAACTATTTAAATTTATTAGACTGGAAGCTTTGCAAAGAATATCGTACGTAAGAAAGTTTGGTTTTGTGGGGCCTAAAATTATAGTATCAAATAATAGCCTTTTGAATATGAATGAAATTAAAGCTAATGATGTAATTGCTAGTGAACTACGAATGATATGCCATCTCAATTCTTCAAGATGGTCTAAAAATGACATGTCTTTTTCTTGACTCATAGTTAAATAATTCCTTCGTTGATGAGGTCATGTATGTGCACAACTCCTATGTATTTATCATCGTCAACAACTAGTAGTGAAGAGATTCCGTTTAATTTCATCAATTCAATTGCTTCAACTGCTAATGAATTTTGATTAATAGTTTTAGGTTTTTTCGACATAATGTCCATTGCAGATATATTATTTATGTTATCTGTATTTGATAACATTCTTCTTAAATCACCGTCTGTAATAATTCCTAATATTTTTTTATCAAGAGTTACAGCTGTAACTCCAAGGCGTTTATGAGATATTTCAAGGATAACATCTTTCAATGATGATGTTGGATTTACTTCAGGGGATTCATTTTTTTTAGATAAATCTTTAACTTTCAAAAATAATTTCTTACCAAGAATTCCACCCGGATGGAATTTAGCAAAATCATCTTTTGTAAATTTTCTAAGTTCAAGTAAACATATGGCAATTGCATCACCAATAACTATTTGGGCAGTTGTACTAGTTGTTGGGGCTAAATTATTACGACAGACTTCTTTTTCAACATAGGAATTCAGAACAAAATCAGCATTTTTTGCAAGAATTGAAGATTTATTTCCAGTAATTGCAACAATAGGGTTTTTAGTTTGTTTTAATATTGGAATTAGAGCTTTTATTTCGGCAGTATTTCCGCTTTTTGAGATACAAATTATAATATCTCCATTCTTAATCAAACCTAAGTCACCGTGAATTGCGTCTCCAGCATGCATGAAAATTGATGGAGTACCAGTTGAGTTCATTGTAGCTACAATTTTATTAGCAATAATCGCACTTTTGCCAACTCCTGTAACTACAACGCGTCCTTTGCAATTATAAATTATTTCAATTGACTTCAAAAATGAATCATCAATAAAATTAGCTAAGTTTTTTATAGCTTTACTTTGATCAATTATTGAGTTTTTGGCTATCTCTTTGATTTTATTTTCCGATATTAAATCTTTCATAATTAATTGTGTAACAGGGTAAATATACTTATCTTAGAATTGGATTACAAAAAAACAAATAATAAGTATTAATTGTCACATAATAAGCTTATTAATTTATTGTTGATACGAATATTTTGAATTCAAATGAAAATTTCATCAGAATACCTGCACATTGCCTTAAAATCTCACTTTGGTTTTAATAAATTTAAAGGATTACAAGAATCTGTTATTAAAAGTATTATTTCCCAAAATAATACTTTTGCAATTATGCCAACAGGTGGAGGTAAGTCTCTGTGTTATCAGCTTCCAGCATTAATGCAAGACGGAACAGCAATTGTTGTCTCTCCACTTATAGCACTTATGAAAAACCAAGTTGATTCCATTAGAGGTATTTCAGAAAAAGAAGGAGTTGCTCATGTATTAAATTCTTCTCTAAATAAATCAGAAATAAAGAACGTTAAAGCTGATATAGCTAGTGGTATAACAAAATTACTATATGTAGCTCCAGAATCATTAGCAAAAGCTGAAAATATTTCTTTTCTAAAATCTCAACTTATTTCTTTTATGGCTGTGGATGAAGCTCATTGTATAAGCGAATGGGGTCATGACTTTAGGCCAGAATATAGAAATTTAAAAAAAATAATATGTCAGGTAGGAAATAATATTCCAATTATAGGTTTAACTGCTACTGCAACTCCAAAAGTCCAAGAAGATATTTTAAAAAATCTCGGAATTTCTGATGCTTTGACCTTTAAAGCCTCTTTTAATCGCCCCAATTTATACTATGAAATAGTACCAAAAACTTCTCAGGTCGATAATGATATTATTCGTTTTGTCAAGAAAAATGAAGGTAAATCCGGTATTATTTATTGCTTAAGTAGAAAACGTGTTGAAGAGTTGGCTCAAATTTTACAAGTTAATAATATAAAGGCTCTTCCTTATCACGCTGGGCTGGATTCTAAAACTCGCTCATCACATCAGGATATGTTTTTGATGGAGGATATTGATGTAGTTGTCGCAACAATTGCATTTGGTATGGGCATTGATAAACCTGATGTTCGATTTGTTATACATAATGATATGCCTAAAAGTATCGAAAGTTATTATCAGGAAACAGGCCGTGCAGGTCGCGACGGAGGTGAGGGCCACTGTTTGGCATTTTACTCATATAAAGATATCGAAAAATTAGAAAAATTCATGTCTGGTAAGCCAGTTGCAGAACAAGAAATAGGATTTTCATTACTGCAAGAAGTTGTAGCCCTAGCTGAGACCTCAATTTCTAGAAGAAAATTCATTTTACATTATTTTGGTGAAGATTTTGACAACTTAACTTGTGAACTTCCTGATATGGACGATAACCTTCGAAATCCAAAAAAACAAGTTCAAGCAAAAGTTGATTTATTAATAGCCTTAAAAATTATTAAACAAACGAACGAAAAGTACAAGATCAAAGATTTGGTAAGGGTAATTACAGGTCAGCCTAATGCATTGATCAAATCTCACAAAACTGATTTACTAGATTTTTTTGGAAATGGAAAAACTAAAGAGTCAAGCTATTGGACTGCATTACTTCGTCAGGCCTTAGTATCAAAATATTGTTTAAAAGAAATAGAGTCATACGGAGTTGTAAAAATCACAACAAAAGGTCACGATTTTATTAAATCTCCAAAATCTTTTATGATTAGAGAAGATCATAATTATAAAGAACAAGATTTCGTAGGTTCATCAGACCCCTTAAAATCTAAAACTGATAATAGCTTAATAAAAATATTGAAGGCTCTTCGTAAATCAAATGCTAAAAGATTAGGAATTCCTCCATATACAATTTTTCAAGATTCTTCCATTGAAGACATGACTTTTAAATATCCATCCTCAATAGAAGAACTTCAAAACGTACACGGAGTTGGAGAAGGTAAAGCCAAACGATATGGTAAAGACTTTGTCGATATCATAAATAAATACGTCTCAGAAAATAATATTGTTCGTACTGATGATTTAGTTATTAAATCAACAGGACAAAATTCTTCATTAAAATTATTTATAATCCAAAGTATAGACCGTAAGCTCCCTATAACTGATATTGCTGATGCAAAAGGAATGGAAATGCAAAACTTTGTTAAGGAGTTAGAGTCAATAGTTTTTTCAGGTACTAAGCTCAATATTGATTATTGGATTAATGAAATTTTTGACGAAGAACAACAATGTGAGATTCATGATTATTTTTTAGAATCTATTTCTGGCTCAATTGAAGATGCTATAGTTGAGTTTGATGGTGATTATGAAGAAGAAGAGCTAAGACTTTACAGAATTAAATTTATGAGTGAAGTGGCAAATTAATTGTATTATATTAATTTTTGATAATGTAACTTTTTATTCCAAATCATTCTTACATTTGTATACCAAAAATTAATTATGAAAAATGGACTTTACGTTAAGTTTTTAACTTCTAAGGGAGATATATTAATCGAATTAGAATACAAAAAAACTCCAGGAACTGTTGGTAACTTTGTAGCCCTTGCCAAAGGAATATTAAAAAATTCAATTAAAAATGATGGTGAACCTTATTACGATGGGTTGAAATTTCATAGAGTAATTCCAGACTTTATGGTACAAGGTGGATGTCCTACAGGAACTGGAACTGGAAATCCAGGATATCAATTTGATGATGAGTTTCATACTGATTTAAAACACGATTCACCAGGGATATTGTCCATGGCAAATGCAGGACCTGGTACTAATGGTAGTCAGTTTTTTATCACTCATATTGCGACTCCATGGCTTGATGGTAAACATACTGTTTTTGGAAAAGTTGTTGAAGGACAACCTGTAGTTGATTCTATTGTTCAAGACGATATAATTAAATCCTTATTAATTATCCCTCAAGGAAAAGATGCCAAAGGATTTAATGCTATTGAGGCCTTTAGAACTTTTGAGGGGTCTCGTGAAAAAAGGATAGCAAATGAAAAAGCTATTAATGAAGCTGAATTAGATAAGATTTCATCTGGTTTTAAAAAAACAGATAGCGGTTTGCGATATAAAATTCTAGAGCAAGGATCTGGTGTAAAAGCTGAAAAAAATAAAATTGTATCCGTACATTACAAAGGGCAGTTAGTTGATGGTACCGTTTTCGATTCATCATATAAAAGAAATCAACCTATCGAATTTACCTTAGGTCTTGGTCAAGTTATTTCTGGATGGGACGAAGGTGTTAGTCTTCTCAATGTTGGCGACAAGGCTCGATTTGTTATTCCAAGCTCTCTTGCTTATGGCAGTAGTGGTGCTGGTGGTGTAATTCCACCAAATGCGAATCTCATTTTTGACGTTGAATTAAAAGCAATAAAATAATAATCTTCATAATCAAGTTGTTTTTATTCCCAAAATTTAAATACTTATTTGTAAATTTGTTTGCGTTTAAAAGCGCACAATGACTCAAAATATTACTAAATACGTCTTTGTTACTGGGGGCGTGAGTTCTTCACTAGGTAAAGGAATTATTGCTGCTTCTCTAGCAAAGCTTTTGCAGGCTCAAGGTTACCGTGTTACAATCCAAAAATTAGATCCTTATATAAATATTGACCCCGGTACTTTAAACCCCTATGAGCATGGTGAATGTTATGTCACAGATGATGGTGCTGAAACAGATTTAGATTTAGGCCACTATGAACGTTTTTTGAACGTTCCTACATCTCAAGCAAATAATATCACAACTGGGCGAATTTATCAAAATGTCATAAATAAAGAGCGTAGAGGAGAATTTCTTGGAAAAACGGTCCAAGTTATTCCTCATATAACTGATGAAATAAAGGAGCGTATTAAAATTTTGGGCTCTTCTGGAGATTTTGATATTGTTATTACCGAAATAGGAGGTACTGTGGGCGATATTGAATCTTTACCATATATAGAGTCAGTACGTCAGTTAAAATGGGAAATGGGAAACAACAATGCCCTAGTAATTCATTTGACTCTTATACCATACCTTTCTGCAGCTCGAGAATTAAAAACAAAACCCACACAACACAGCGTTAAAACTTTAATGGAAAGTGGTGTTCAAGCAGATATTTTGGTATGTCGAACTGAACACGAATTGGGCTTGTCAATTCGCACAAAATTAGCCCGTTTTTGTAATGTTAAAGAAAACTGCGTAATTCAATCGATTGATGCATCAACAATATATGATGTTCCAAATTTAATTTTGGATGAAGGATTGGATAAAGTAGTTTTAAATCAATTTAGACTTAAGCGTTATAAACCTGATTTAAAATCTTGGAATTCATTTTTAAAAAAACATAAAAACCCAATTCATGAAATTAACATTGGATTAATAGGTAAATATGTAGAGTTACAGGATTCTTATAAATCTATTTTAGAAGCCTTTATTCATGCTGGTGCCGCAAACGAAATTAAGGTAAATGTGAAATCTATTCACTCTGAATATTTGAATTCCTCAAATACCAAGTCAATTTTAAAAACTTTACACGGAGTTTTAGTAGCGCCAGGCTTTGGCGAACGTGGAATTGAAGGTAAAATCGAATCAATTCGTTTTGTTAGAGAGAATAATATCCCTTTTTTTGGTATATGTCTTGGTATGCAAATGGCAGTTATAGAGTTTTCTAGAAATGTTTTAGATCTTAAAAATGCAAATTCCTCCGAAATGGATATTAATTGTTCTGACGCTGTTATTGATTTAATGGAAGATCAAAAGCAAGTTCAAAATAAAGGAGGAACAATGCGTTTAGGTGCATGGAGTTGTATGCTTTCTAGAGAATCAAAAGCTTTTTCTATTTATAAAAGAAAATCAATTAGTGAAAGGCACAGGCATCGTTATGAATTTAATGGAGCCTATAAGCCGCAAATAGAAGCTAAAGGGATGCTAGCTACTGGAATTAATAAAGATACTAATCTAGTGGAAATTATTGAAATCCCAACTCACCCTTGGTTTATAGGAGTTCAATATCATCCTGAATATAAAAGTACAGTGGCCAATCCACATCCTTTGTTTAAATCATTTGTGAATGCTGCATTAAATTATAAACTATCTAAATAAAAAATTATCGCTATTTTGGTGATTTAAAATCACATATTGCATGTATACTTATGGAAGAAAAAAATTTTGATTTAAAATCGTTTATTGGTTTTGCTTTAATTGGTGGGATTTTATTGTACATGATGTCTCAAAATAAATCAATTCCTGATGAAATTGTTGAAAAACAGCAACAAAAAGCACAATTTGAAGATTTAAATATACCTAACAACTCAGAAGAATTCGATAACGAAACTGTTTTTAGTCAGCAAAACTCTAAATTAGGGATGTTTAAATATTCTTCAGAAGCGAATTTTGAAACTGATAATATAACTGTTATAGAAAATAAGTTCTTAAAACTTAAAATAAATAACAAAGGAGGTATGCTTGAAGAAGTTAAACTTAAAGCTTTTGTAAATCATGACTCATTACCTATATTTCTCATAAAAGATGGTAATTCTCAATTTAATTTAAATTTCACAACATCTGATAACCGTTCTCTTAATACCAAAGATTTATATTTTGAACCAACATTAAAAAATCAAGGCGATTTACAAATTCTATCAATGAAATTAAAATTCTCTGACGATAAATTTTTAGAATATAGATATTCACTTAACAGTGAAGATTATATGGTTGGTTTTTTAATTAAATCAAACGGTTTAAATGATGTTTTTGACAATTCAAAGGTTCCAGAATTTGAATGGAATTTAAAAGCTCTTAGACAAGATCAAAGCATAACTTTTGAAAACCGTTATACACGCTTAAATTATGAGCATGAAGTTGACAAAACCAATAAATTATCACAATCAGGTGATGATGAAGATGAAATAGAAGATGTTTCATGGATTTCATATCGACAGCATTTTTTTAGCTCTATTTTAGTTTCTGAAAAGCCAATTGATATCGCCAAGGTTTATTCTTACGATTTAGTTGATGATGAAACAATTGATACAACTTTTACTAAAAAGTACATCACAAAGTTTCCCTTAGTATATGATTCAGGTGAGTTATTAAAAGACATGAACTTTTATTTTGGTCCAACTTATGCAGAAACCCTAAAAAAATATAATCGTAATCTTGAAAATAGTATTCCTTTTGGTTGGGGAATCTTTGGTTGGATTAATAAAGCTGTTTTCAGTCCACTTTATTCTTGGCTTAGTAGTTTTTTATCTTACGGTATTGCGATTATAGTTATGACTATCATGGTGAAAATATTGCTTTCATTTGTTCAATACAAACAATTTTTATCACAGGCGAAAATGAAAATATTAAAACCTGAGTTAGATGCCTTGCGATTGAAATATAAGAACAATAAGGCAAAGGCCCAACGCGAAACTATGGCTCTTCAAAACAAAGCTGGTGCTAGTCCTTTAAGTGGGTGTTTACCTGGAATCTTACAAATCCCAGTTTTTTATTCTTTATTTATGTTTTTTCCAATTGCATTTGAATTAAGGCAGAAACCATTCTTATGGGTAAAGGATTTAAGTTCATACGATACAATAGTTGATTTGCCTTTTAGTATTCCATTTTATGGTGATCATATTAGTTTATTTCCCATTTTGGCATCCATTGCCATATTCTTTTACATGAAAATGACAACAGGTCAAAACATGTCTATGCAGCCTGCACAGGAAGGTATGCCTGATATGGCAAAAATGATGAAATACATGATTTATTTTTCTCCTTTATTGATGCTATTCTTCTTTAATAATTATGCCTCAGGCTTAAGTCTTTATTATTTTGTTTCTAACCTAATAAGTATAGGAATTATGTTAGTTATTAAAAATTATATAATTGATGAAGAAAAAGTTTTAGCTAAAATACAAGTCAATAAAGCAAAACCAAAAAAACAAAATCGTTTTCAAAGAAAGATGGCCGAAATTATGGAACAAGCTGAAAAACAAAAGGCTTTGCAAGAAAGGCGTAGAAAATAGTAGTCTTTTTTATTCAAAGTTCAAATAACAATTATTCTTAAAATTAGGATATGAAAACTGTAGTTGTAGGACTTTCAGGAGGAGTTGATTCAAGTATCGCAGCCTTTCTTCTAAAAGAAAAGGGATATCAAGTTATTGGATTATTTATGAAAAACTGGCACGATGAATCTGTAACTATATCAAATGATTGCCCGTGGTTAGATGATAGTAATGATGCCATGCTTGTGGCAGAGAAATTAAACATTCCGTTTCAAACTGTTGATTTGAGTACCGAATATAAATCACGCATTGTAGATTACATGTTTAACGAATACAAACTTGGGCGCACTCCAAATCCAGATATCTTGTGTAACCGCGAGATTAAATTTGATGTTTTTTTGAAAATAGCATTTTCTCTTGGAGCTGATTATGTCGCTACTGGTCATTATTGTCGTAAAAATATTTTGAATTCAAATAAAAAAACACCAATTTATTCGCTAAAAGCTGGTGTTGATAAAAATAAAGATCAGTCATATTTTTTATGTCAATTGTCCCAAGAGCAACTTTCCAAAACATTGTTTCCTTTGGGAGAATTACATAAATCTGAAGTAAGAAGAATGGCCTCTGAATTAAAATTAGTAACAGCAAATAAAAATGATTCTCAAGGTCTTTGTTTTATTGGAAAGGTAAAGTTGCCTGATTTTTTACAGCAACAGTTAAAAAGTAAAATAGGAGAAATTATTAAGATTTCACCACATTTTGAAAATTATAATAAATCATCTCCTGTATTTAATTCTAAGGAAGATGAACTTTTGTATCAGAGTAAACCAATTGTTTATGAAAATCATGACGGAACTGTTGTTGGTAAACATTTAGGTGCACATTTTTTCACTAAAGGTCAACGTAAAGGACTTGGAGTTGGTGGTACTAAAGACCCTCTTTTTGTAATTGAAACAGATGTTAACAAAAATATAATTTATGTTGGTGAAGGTAAATCTCACCCTGGTCTACTCCGCAAAACACTTAAAGTTGTAAACGAAGAAGTTCATTGGGTACGACCAGATTTAAAGCTAAGTATCGGTGAAAAACTTCTAGTACTTGCTAGAATTCGCTACAGACAGTCTTTAGAAATAGCTACAATTTTTCAAACAACACATGGACTATATGTCGAATTCTTAAATGATCAAACAGCAATAACTGAAGGTCAATTTGTGGCCTGGTATTTAGAAGACGAATTAGTTGGATCCGGTGTAATTTCTTAAATTGTTATAATATTATTTGAATAAATTCTAGTATGCAAAATCGCGTTACTTCATTATTTGGCATTCAAT
>CEVX01162483.1_pt1 | contig 18104 bp, 9 predicted proteins | sample 356561 | NCBI WGS metagenome assembly CEVX01 (sample SAMEA2623886, study PRJEB7988) | marine metagenome | biome: marine biome (ENVO:00000447); feature: surface water layer (ENVO:00002042); material: "saline water (ENVO:00002010), including plankton (ENVO:xxxxxxxx)" | depth 5 m | reverse complement strand
GGAAGGCGACAGGGTAGAAACTCTGAGGATTTGTCGAGAGTTAGTAGGGACCGAGCCCGACAATTCCGATGCTTGGATGACCATAGCTAGAATGGAGCTCCCGGCTCCAACCAAGGGAAAGCAAGAGATGCCCGATCTCTCCCAGACTGCAAAATCTATGACTGCGTTGAGGAAGGTGGTCGACTTGGACCCTGAAAATCGTAGGGCATGGGATCTTGGTGGAACTCTATTGGTTGATCACCTGGGAATGATGGAGGATGCACTAAGCTGGTGGGAGAGACGTAGGGAGTTTGCACCCACCGAAGTTACACCCCTGATTGAACAGATATCAATACTGGTCAGGATGGGATACTACGAGGATTGTGCTGATTTGATTGAAGAGATGTTCTCTCCAGAGATGGATGCTGTTGACGGGGGGGTCAGGATGAGGATGGGAAGAGTGAGTCAGACGGTTTCTAAGGCTTCAAAGATGGAGTCTGATGAGATATTCAGACCGAATGATCCCAAACATGCTAGGTGGGATGTTATTGAACGCCTGAAGAAGAAAAAACCAATCTCACAGGGAATATTTCTGATGCTTTTTGTAGCCCCTATGGCCTTCTTCGTTGGTAGTGTGAGTATGATGTTCATAGGAAACTCTGGTTGGTCTCTCCCGATTGTATTCATCATACTACTTGTAACTGTGGTGGGGATTAGTAGATTGAGCATGAATCTACTGCAATCGATAAATAGACACGCTCTTGATTTGGAGAGAGCTATTGACTACGAGACGACTACGGGACAGGTATGTATCCCAGGGAGTATCAGAGAGAGCCCGCTGTACTCTTCATTGATGAAGAGCAAAATGCCAGCCATAAAGGAGCGGGTTTCTTTGATAGTTGAGTCTGCAGAGAAAATGCCAAAGAAATGGGATCTCGATAGGCCTTAGAATATGAGAATCAAGTCCCTACAGAGAAATCCAGAAGATAGGATTTCTGCTCTTCGGTAAGTTTGTCTATCATGATCCCGGATGATGAGAGTTTCAGAGCAGCAAGCGCTCTATCTTGATCCGGATGAATATCATACACGGCATTATCATAGCCAGATCCTTCTTTAGCCAGTCTACAGAGAGCGAGGAACTGATTTGCGAAGGACATATCCATCACCTCACTTGGATGCCCCTCTGCTGAAGCGAGGTTGACTAGTCTGCCTCTTGCGAGAAGATGTATCCTTCTTCCATCGGGCATTGAGAATGCCTCATTGTTATCCCTAATAGTAAATATCTCTGTAGCCATATCCTCCAAGTCTGAGATACTGATTTCACAGTCGTAGTGCCCGGTATTGCAAACTATTGCCCCATCTTTCATCGAGTCAAAGTGCCTTCTTACGATGACGTCCTTCATGCCTGTCGCAGTACAAAATAGATCACCTACTGAAGCCGCCTCATCCATCTTCATGACCCTGAAACCATCCATGATTGCCTTTAATGCTGGAATTGGGTCTATCTCGGTAATAATGACATTGGCCCCCATTCCCCTGACTCTCATGGCGAGTCCCTTTCCGCAATGCCCATATCCTGCGACCACGAAGTTCTTCCCAGCCAGAAGAACGCTCGTTGCTCTGAGAATTCCATCTATGGTAGATTGGCCGGTACCATGAATATTGTCGAAGTCCCACTTGGTCTCGGCGTCATTTACTGCTATTACTGGGTAAAGTAGCTCTCCGGCATCGGCCATAGCCCTAAGTCGATGAACTCCTGTGGTTGTTTCTTCTGTCCCCCCTATGATTCCAGGGGCGAGGTCCTTGAACTGTGAGTGGACCCTGTAAATCAGATCGGCCCCATCATCAAGAGTCAGAGTCGGTTGCAGATCTAAGGTCCTATCTATGCAGTCATAGAATCCCTTGTTGTCTTGACCATACCATGCATGAATTGAGTACCCCTCTGAAGCTAGCCATGCCGCTACATCATCCTGAGTCGACAATGGGTTACAGCCCGACCAAGATACCTTTGCCCCTGCCGCCTCTAGAGTCTCGATGAGAACGGCGGTTTCCTTGGTGACATGTAGGCAACCTGCTATTCTCTGCCCTTCTAATGGCCTTTCTATCTCTGCCTCGGCCCTCAATTTGGCTAGAGCTGGCATTCTTCCTCTTGCCCACTCTACCTTCATGCTACCAGCCTCAGAGAGGCCTATGTCAGCTACAGTGTAGTCTCCAGACGTATCCATTCAGAATGCCTCGGTCAGGAGCCGCCTTGTCTCTGTTGCTCGTAATAGCTTGCATAGTACTGCTCTGCATAGGTCCTGGCCTGTTGTTCATCATATCCCGAAGCAACCATCTGCTGGACATAGGCCTCAACAGGATCCATTGTCTCAACTCCACCGAATTGTTCGACTGTGTCCTTCTCTATGGGTGCCCTTGAACGACCACGAGCAACTAGGGTTACGACGACTACTAGCACAAGTAGAAGAGCTCCTCCGACACCTGCCAGTATCGTTGTACTGAGGCCTCCTCCCGAGGTCCCGCCGCCTCCTGTCTCTCCTCCACGTGGGACTAGACTGATATCGATAGTTTCAGAAATGACATATCTCGATCCATCGCCCTCGGTGATTCTGATGAACAGTGTCTGGGCGATTCCAGTCTCTACTTGATATATATCCGAAATATCAAGGGTGAGAGTGAAGCTATCGCCATCACTAAGCATGTCTGATTGGTTGAATTTGCCTATGGTCCTCTGTGTAATCTTCTGAGAGCTAGAGTAATCTAGGACTGATGAGTCTAGAGCGACTTCTATCTTGACATCACCATTCTCTGCCCCTGAGATTAGATTTCCAGTTAGAACTACGAGATCTTCCCTCTGGGAATCCGTAGGCCTTGGTGCTGTGAATTGTACTAACGGTGGCTCATCACCAAAGTCCTCACCTACCACGATGAAGTACATCCTGTGCTTCTCACTTTGCTTTCCTGCCTTGTCGTAAACTATCAGCTCGACCCGAATTTCGTTTTCCAGGGTTCCTTCAGGGTTACTTGTAAGATTCCTGAATGTGTATGTCCACTCATCGGTTGCCGATGCGGGGACTTGGAACTCGTGACCCTCTAGAGTGGGACTCTGGCTGTCCCATGGGTAGTCGAAGAAGACCTTCCATTCGAATAGCTCGATCCCCGATTCCCCCTCGGGAGCGTCTGGATCAGTACTGTTCTCAGCGGTGAAAGACAGGCTAATATCGCCTGTCTCAGTGAGTCTGACCCGGTATATTGGCCAGTCCTTTCCAGCTACTGTCTTGGTCCCATCCAAAGCTATGAAATCTGTAATTGCTGAATTGGATAGAATTGATGCTGATGCCAATGGCCTGAATTCATCGGCCAGGGTATCATCTGTTACAAGCCTGATATAAGTGATTCTAGTGTGGCCCTCTTCATCATGCAGATACAGAGTTAGCATCCATTCGGCTCCTATCCTACAACCCGTGTCGGATGATGTGTTTGCAACGCAGAATGATCCTAGAGTTGGTATCTCAGGAGCGGATTGTTGGGTATGGCTTATTTCTCCAGAGTCAATAATCGCCCCATCCCAACCGGTAACTGAGTCATTGTTTCCCGAGGATAGGGTCCAATCGGCTAATATGCCTGGAATATTTGTCACATAGTCGAAGGAAAGCTCAGAATTACTCTTGATGTACATTGTCGAGTAAGCCCCGGTGATGGAATCTATGGAGGGGGACTGTCCATTGACTGTCAAATCATATCCTTCTCCAGCAATTCCGAATTCTACGGGGTAAGGGGTCAGCTTGTAGTCAAGGAGGTTGGAGAGTATTGGTATCTGCTCTCCGCCATAAGCCTGAGTGACACTTGGATTCTCCACATCTATGGTTGTAACTATCATTCCTCCTGCTCCTCTATTGCATATCGAAAGAAGTGATTGAGATTCGTATGTGTTGTCTCTGATCAGTGTGTGGAATGTCCCAGTGGGGTCACTGATTCTTCCCCCACAGACTTGTGGGACCTGTGTGAGTTGTACTTGCGCAGTATCCAGGCCAGCGAGAGCCACGTGGGTACCGCCGTTTATTGCACTGAAAGCAGAAGAGTCGACATTTTCCAGTAGTGGGTGGAACTGATCAACAATGGTTATTTCATCACTGAGAATTCTATTGTCCTCAGTGAAATTAACCTGATTCCTCATTGCTATGTCCATGCCGAATGGCAGGTTTGTAGGCTGGTAAGCGTCTCTGTAAGGTCCTAGGTGAATCTGAGTGGTGCCACCTTGGACCATGAACTGCTCGAGCGTTTCCGCGACAGAGAGTCCGTCTGAAGACCTGGTCGAGGCTAGCTTGTCGTAGTATTCACCGTAGTAGACGTTGTAGTCAGTCTGCCAAGGCAGTAACACCTTGTCATAGTGTTCTAGCCATGATGGTGTAGCGTAGTCATCCCAGTTATCGAGTCTCATCTGAGTGTAACTCATATCCATTGACTGTAGATCTGACTTCACCATCTGAAGACGGTTTTGATCTGTTGGATTGGAAAGTATCGCCACATCGATTCGATCGTAGAATGTAATGATGAAGAAGCGAACATTTCCAGATGGCTCGACTGTATTGTCTTCCTTTGTGACATCTGCATAGAAGCTGATGTTGTATGTATGACCGTCTGCCCATGAATTGAACGGTTGGGACCAATTCGCCCAGTCTCTCTGGTGAGGCTCTAGAGCGAATGGACCGTTATCTGCCGTTTGCTCGAAAACCTGCTGATTCGTAGTAAGATCTTGAATCGACATTGTCAGAGTGTAATCTCCATCTATGACTCCATTAAGAAGCGGTACAGAGAAACTGTGCATTGCCTGGTCGTCTATTGGGTATACGCACTCGTACGTGATATCAGTAACGCACTCCATCACATCGGGTTGCATCAGAGTAATCTCTGCACTGGCAATACTGAATATAACTGATGATATGTTGTTCGCAAGATTGGTCTCGGACGCCTCATACCACGCCTTGGTAGGATCGGTGGTGTCCATGAGGGTCATGGCATCTATCCTGTAGATACCACTCTCGAAATCGTGGTCTGTGAAGGTAATGGTGGATGACTCAGATGCATCCAGTCCGGTGACCTCTTCTGTATAGTTAGCATCGAACTCGAAGGTGAATTGTTCCACTCGTATGTTATCAACAGCGAATCCTGCTAACCCTGCATTTCCATTAATGCCGTCTTCGTTAGATTGGAATCTCCAAGTCAAGCTTAATTCGGAGCCTGCTAGAGAGGTGCACTCATCCCTCCATTCAGTGGAGTCAGAGCTAGTTTTGTTCAAGATGACAATATGGGTTAGATCTAATGTGATTGATTTCATTATACTCTCGGAATCGAACCAGACCACTGAATTGATGTTGTCAGAGTGATCTCCGAAATACTCGACTTCGTCATAACCATTCAAATCGAAGTCCTCACATCTGTGGAAATTTGGATCTTCAGGGTTCGTATTCTGGATTCCATTCTCGTTCAGGTCTGTCCAGCTCCCATATGCATCGCCTTGGTACAACTCTCCATCTTTAGTCCATGTAAGCTCTAGATTTGCTGCGTCTCTGACCGCCAGAATATTACCTTGAGAGTCTTGCAGGAAGTCGCCCTCCGCATAATAGTCGAATGTGAGATATGTGAAGTCCGTACCAGATGCGGCAATCGGAATGGGATCTAGAGTTACAGTCTCATTCCATCCGTCTCCATAACCAGCATCGGGATCGCCTAACCAGTAAGCGAAGTTCTTGAACACTCCAACATTTTGAGGTAACATGTCATTTGATCCAGATGAATCATCGATTCTGCTGCCATTCCCGTTACCATCATCGGTCCAAATCGGATCTACGCCAGAGAAATCTTCAATCCCAACGAGATCTGGCTCAGCATTGTAAATTTCTGCCTTGAGAGAGAAGTCCGTCAGGGTATTTCCCCAATTTGTAGCCCTCACTTCGACATCCCTAGTACCGGAAGCATACCTTACACCGTTCTCAAGATTCGTCCATGGCTCTTCTGCAAGCCCTGGGTCGAATAGATTGTTTACGGTTGTTTGGAACTTTATCTCGTCATTGGTAGAATCGCTGTTCTGGAATCCCGAGGGACTGGTTAGTTCGGTCTTTATCAGATAGGTCGTATTATCCCTGAAGAAGGCTTCAAGTGAGACTTCCTCTGATGAACCAGCGGCAAAATTAGAGAACGTGAGTGTGTCGGAGACAACCTCTTCTGTGCCGAATGTCACATCCCTTTTCCTTATTGTAATGTTATCGAAGGCGAAACCATCCCACTCGGTATCATATGATGACCCTTCAGGACCGACGGTACCGAGGAGTCCGCTCCTGAACCTGAATCGGATATCTACAACCTGTCCTGCGTATGGGGTTAGATCGATAGATTCCCTCTCATTCGGGTCTTCGGATTCTCCTCCATCCTCCACGTAATCGTTCCACCCGGTTAGGGTTTGGTAGTAATTATTGAAATCATACTCGTTGTATTCTGGGTCAACTCCTCCGAATAAAATCCTGTAAAGTCTCTCATTGTCCCAACCGCCGCTGAAGAAGACTGATTCCCAACCGCTGCCTTCGGACCAAACCTCGATCCCACATGAATCCTCATACATCCACCTCTCACGAACAGTGTAGGGTTCAGCCAGGTAAAGCTCGAAGAATGCGGCGGAACACATCAATGAGATATCTAGGTAAGCGGCATCAGCGCCAGTTAGGTCTACATTCTCAAGAATCAGTGCCTCATCCATGTTGTTGAAATAGCCAGACTGATTGTCTAGTCCTTGATAATCTAGACCAGCCCACATGTAAGTAGTGGGATTGTAGTCAGCCTCCCACGGGTCATCGGTGGAGGTTCCGTTGGCATCAACAGAAGCATTCGACTCCTCATGCCATGAGGAAGCTCCGGGACCATACATACCAGTGTATGAGACCTTGGAGAAGGAACATGCTGGGCAGTTGGTATCATCTTCAATGCCATCGAAATTATTGCTATACACTATCGTGTCTGATCCGCCTAGAACTTCCTTCACCTCTAAGTCTACGTTAATAGATCCTGAGAGGGGATTGAGCCCTGTATTTTTTACTGTGACATTTACGAATCTAGTTCCCTCTCCAATCTGGGACTCTCCCGTCGAGGGGTTGTAGGAAGCTGGTTCGATTGTTAATTGGGTGATCCCCATATCCTCATTGTCTAACGTGAGAACTGAAAGGAAGTCCCCTGCGCCTGCCCTTCCTAGTGTATCCAACCACATGGCATTGTTCGCAAACCTGTATCCGTAGTCCCTCTGGCCAATGATGATCTCGAAGGCACTGTCGTCCCCTCCTTGCAACTGACCAGGAACTGCCATGGTGGGCCTCCTACCTACATCGAATGACAATGACGAAAGATAGCCTGGACCATTGGAATCAGCTAGTATGATCTCTACGGTATTTATCTCCCTGAGATTATCAAGCAGAAGGAAAGTCTGGTTCTGAGCAGAGGAGTCCTGAACCCTAGTTAGGGTGAGCTCGGTTGGAACGAAGAAATCGACCTCCCCATCTCTATTCACGTCTTCGATAGTTATCGAAGCACCTTTGTAATCTCCCAGAGTTACGTAGTTTTGCGTATCCCATTGGCTTCCTGATTTCGATGCATACGAAATGTTACCAGTTAGGCCGTCCACTACTGCTATCATGTCAACCTCACCATCTCCATCTGTATCGGAAATATCCATTCCCTCCATCGGGCGGTTGTGTTCTGCATCCATCTTGAACTGATGAATCCCCTGAGCGGTAGGTGTCATGGGATTGGGGAACTGGTCTTGAACGCAATCATACTCGAGAACAGTGATATTATCATAATGTCCGACTGAGAATCCAACTCCGGCATTGTAAGGAGGGGTTCTTAGAATCCACAAGTCCAAATCCTCACAGTCCCCAATTGGCGCTCCTATTCCAGCTCCCTGTACGGACTCACCCCAATGCCCGAGATGGACATTCGTGTATTGGCCACTCGTCAATGGAACTATGAGGACCTGTTGATTTGTTACTAGGCTTGGATCGGGGCCACGGAATACTTGGATATATTGGTTAGAAAACGAGGCGTCTATCGTGACTAAAACTATGTCATCATCCCCATCATCGTTAATGTCTCCAACCTCCATACTAATGTGATAGGGGTTTGAGATCGTTATAGCAGTTTCAGACCACGTATTCACAGCCGCATTACAATCGCCAAAGAGAATGGTGAGATTTCCTGGTCTCACGAATGTTTCACTGGAAAATCTAATATTTTCTTGGTAGTAGACTATGTCATTTATTCCATCGCCATTTATGTCTGCGACTTCAACATCGACACCGTTCGCAGTATCGACGAACCCGGCTCTTTGAGAGTTATTATTTGAGATAAAGACATCCTGCCTGTCCGCGAATCCGCCAGAGCCATCATTGTACAGCGTAGTGATGAAATGACCCATAGCACTTGCTGAAACAATATCATTAGATCCGTCACAATTAAGGTCTCCAACTGCGATGTCAGATGGATCTCTCTGAACAGCGTACTGTGTGATGTGGGATGCACTTGCTCCTGGAACAAATGAGGCGAGTGGCATTGCCAACATAAGGAACACAAGAAACAGTGCCTTCCTTCCCTGTTTGAATCTATCATGAGCGGTCTGCGAACTAAGCGACATAGTCGTTGGGACATTCGGCTCGCTCTTATGCCTTGTCTAAGAATGCGCGGAGCAACCCCATAGGGGTTGTGATAAAAATTAGGTTGTGATGCACACCAGAATATGCGAGGAATACGATTTAGTGAGACTCTAACCAACTTGGATTTGGAGAGTAGTGGTCCTCAGCGCCTCCATGTATTCTTTCCAATTTACCTAGCTTCCAAAGCCTATCTAGGAAGACCTTGAGCTCAATCTCTCCTTTGCTGACCTTCTCACCAATAAGCCTCTGAATATCAGATATCGATAGGGATGTATGACCATGTTCTCTGACTACCATCGTCAGAATTAGCTGTAGCCAAGCTTCGGCCATTGGATCGGCTGAGAGCGGGTTGGATAATGGTTCTGGAGGCTCTACCTCAGAGATGAAATCCTCTAGTGCCGAGATGTCTGGATCACTCTGTTCCGAGGTCCGCAATCCCGATATCGCATCATCCAGATTTAAGTCGCCAACTGTCCTTACCACAGATGGTATACTCGAGGGATTTGGAGGTGGACCGGGGAGCTTTCTTTCCTGCTGTAGCGAGGGTGATTCACCATGTTCTGAGTCCATAGTGTATGGGCTAGATCTTTCTTGAATTTCCCGAAGGAAACCCATTGCTCCTTTGATGCCAATTGAAGAGCGTACGGAGCTTACGAACTCCTCTGAACCCTCGAGTATTATATCCACATCATTGGACCTAGACCTATGCCTAAATCTCATCCTCCTAGAGGCTCCCATAATACATCTCCATTAACTCAGTGTGGCCCATCGCCTATTAACCCGGTTACTGACTAGCTAGTTTTCTCAGTACTGTCTGTAGGATACCGCCATTTCGATAGTAATCGACATCGACAGGAGTGTCTAGCCTGACTGTAGCAGGGAAAATCACCATTGTGCCATCTGACTTTCTTGCAGTGACCTCGATCTGAGAGAGTGGGGCTAGATCTCCTGAAGCGGGGATGTCAATTAATTCAGATCCGTCGAGCCCTAGTGAGTTCGCGTCTTCACCATCTGGAAATGTGAGAGGTAAAACGCCCATGCCAACGAGATTTGATCTGTGTATCCTTTCGAAGGAGGTTGCTATCACGGCTTTTATTCCAAGGAGTAATGTCCCCTTGGCGGCCCAGTCTCTGCTACTTCCGGTACCATACTGAGAGCCGGCAAGAACGACTAGATCCGTTCCTTCAGAAATGTATTTCCTACTCGCATCGAAGATAGAAGTTACTTCGCCGGATGGGAGGTGTGTGGTGAAGCCCCCCTCTGTACCGGGGGCGAGTTCATTTCTGATTCTGACATTAGCAAAGGTCCCCCTCATCATGACCTCGTGATTTCCTCTTCTACTTCCAAAAGAGTTGAATTCCCTCTGATTTACCCCTCTTTCAATGAGATAGCTTCCTGCTGGTCCGTCCTTTGGGAATGCTCCAGCGGGACTGATATGATCTGTAGTTACTGAATCTCCAAGCTTAAGTAAAACTCTTGCTGATTGTATAGTTTCTATAGGTTCTGGAGTCGATGAGATTCCCTCTAGAAAACTAGGTAATCGTATGTATGTAGAATCATCATCCCAGGGGAAAAGGGGAGATGGCGCACTTGGGATGGAATCCCACTTGGGCTCCTCGAGGATATCTGAGTATCGTTGCCTGAACATCTCCGGGCCTATGGAAGATGTTACTGACTCGTGAATATTCTCATCACTAGGCCATATGTCAGCTAGCATAATTGGCTGACCGTCTTGCGTGTGCCCTATCGGATCTACCTCGAAGTCTATGTCTAGTGTCCCTGAGAGAGCGTAGGCTACCACCAGAGGGGGACTTGCAAGATAGTTTGCGAGTATCTTTTGGTGAATCCTTCCCTCAAAATTCCTATTTCCAGAGAGGACGCTTGCCACGACGAGGCTGCCTTCATCGATAGCTGACTCTATGTCTGAATCGAGGGGTCCGGAATTCCCTATGCATGTAGTACATCCATAACCTACAACATTGAAACCGAGCTTCTCCAAATATGGAGTGAGGCCGCTGGCATCTAAGTACTCAGTAACAACTCTGCTTCCGGGAGCTAGGCTGGGCTTTACCCATGGCTTGATTGTGAGTCCTCGATCATGGGCATTCTTAGCAACTAAACCTGCGGCGACCATCACACTAGGATTACTAGTATTTGTACAGCTGGTAATCGCGGCAATGACAACATCTCCATGACCTAGGTTGAACCCCTTATCCGGAACATCGCACCTAACTTCATTCTGAGAATTTTCAATACCATGTCCTTGATGCCCTATTGGGGCATTTAGACTCTCCCTCCAGTGATCTTTCATCTCCGATAGAGATACTCTATCTTGGGGTCTTTTAGGGCCTGCCATGGAAGGAGTGACGGTATCTAGATCAAGAGATAGCGAAGTGGTGAATTCTGGAGACGGTGTGCTATCCGTTCTGAATAATCCTTGCGCTGTTAGGTACCTTCTGACATTCTCAACATGTGTGCTTTCCCTTCCTGAGAGAGTCATGTAATCCAGTGTTACCTCGTCTACTGGGAAGAATCCGCAGGTAGCTCCATATTCGGGTGCCATATTTGCTATTGTTGCCCTATCTGGAAGGCTGAGGTTAGAGAGTCCGCCTCCATGGAATTCCACGAACTTACCTACGCAACCGTGCTCCCTGAGTAACTCTACGATTCTCAAAGTAACATCTGTAGCTGTTACGCCTGGCCTAGATTTACCAGTAATCTCGAAACCCACGACCTCTGGAAGTAGCATGTAGATAGGTTGCCCCAGCATCACAGCTTCGGCCTCTATGCCCCCTACGCCCCACCCAAGTACTCCGAGACCGTTGATCATCGTAGTATGTGAATCGGTTCCTACGAGGGTGTCGGGTAGCCACTTTCCATCTTCCTCACGGGCAACAGAAGCTATCCACTCCAAGTTAATCTGATGGACGATTCCTCTGCCGGGAGGGACTGCTCTGAAGCTATCTAGACTCTGTTGACCCCACTTGAGAAACTTGTACCTCTCCATATTTCTATGATATTCCATCTCCAAGTTCCTCTCTCTGGCATCTGGGAATAAACCCGAGTAATCTACCTGTACAGAGTGGTCCACAACCAAGTCCACAGGAACCTGTGGATTCACTTTCTCCGGGTCTCCTCCGAGACTCACCATTGCATCCCTCAATGCGGCAATATCAACAACCGCGGGAACTCCAGTGAAATCCTGAAGAATCACCCTGCTAGGAGAGAACGGGATCTCCGAGGGGAGCATTCTCGGAGACCAGGCCGCAATATTCCTCACGTCTTCCTCGGTGATCAAGAATCCATCGCACCTGCGTAGAGCGGCCTCCAGAAGGCACCTAATGGTGAAGGGGAGAGATTTGAGATTACAGATGCCGAGAGATTCCAATACATTGAGATTGTAGAACTCTCCAACATCTCCATTGGCAGTCTCAAAAGTTGAGATACTACTGAACGGATCTTCGATTGACATGGACACCCGTCCCTGTGGACAAGAGGTTCGCCCATCAACTTGACTGCAAGACAGTACTAGAGTCATTCGTTGACAGTAGCAGTAATCAATATGACATCATCAATTGGCTGGTCACCACTTGTTTCTTCATCATCATCATTGTTTCCAGTGGCGACATTGTTGATTGCATCGACATGCGACATACCACTGAGGACCTCTCCAAATACTGTGTGAACACCATCCAGGTGACTGGGAGAACTCCCAGTGGGTACGATGTAGAACTGGCTCCCTCCGGTATTGGGGTCGTTGGTCTTAGCCATTGCCAACATTCCTGAATTGTGCTTCAGACCGTTATTAGCCTCATCTGGAACTGTCCATTGACTCTGCTCGCAAGCGCTGGAACTGCTCCTGCTTTCACCATTGCAGTACCCGAACCACTTAGCCGCATTACCTCCAACTCCGTTCATTCCATCTATGTCTCCTCCTTGATTCATAAATCCTCCAATTATTCTATGGAATATGGTAGAGTCGTAATTCCCTTGAGAGGAGTGTAGCATGAAGTTCTCAACGTGCTTCGGTGCATCATCCCTGTAAAGCTCAATTTCTATTGTACCCATGGTTCGTTGACCGGTTTCTGAATCAACATATGAGACATCCATCGAAACGACTGGGTTACCCTCCTCTTCTGTGAGCATGTCTGAAATTACCTTGACGGCTACTAGGGACATCATAATTACTGCTACAATAGCGAAAAGCCCGAATGGAGTGGGGTTGCCTTCATCCATCATTTGGAATCCAACCCCTCTGGATATCGCATTAGCGTCCATCAATGTTGAGAGGTTATTCATCGCCTTCCTGGTATCCTTGTTCTTTGGGTCCATCTTTAGGGAGTTACGGTAGCTCTTCAGGGCCTTCCTCCAGTGAGTCCTCTGCATCTGTGGGTTTTCCACCCCTAAGGCGGTTCCAGCATCTCCTGCTAACTTCAGGGTACTGGCTTTCTGGGAGTCATTATCACAAAGATCCCATGATGTTCTTAGTTCATCTAGAGCAAGATTGTGATCTCCCTTTTCCATCATTGCCGAGGCCTCGGACCATGAATTGCTGAGTTCTTCGGGTACAGGCATGAAGGTTGCGAACATGCAATCCTTCAAAACGACAGCGGAAGCAAGTGGATTGCTAAATTGATGATAAGACGGCGTAATGGCTAAGACTTGCCTCGCGCCGCAGGGGGTTGCGAGAACACTCAAGTTCGGCCAACGGGGAAGAAAATAGATGAGCAAAATCTACAATGATTTCACAGTAAATGTCGCTACGGCAAATGGTACAGGCTCTCAGTCCGCCAATCTCATTATTTTGCACTCGTTATTCGAGATGGGGGTTCCCGTTAGTGGGAAGAACCTCTTTCCCAGCAATATATCGGGACTTCCCACTTGGTTCATCATTAGAGCGAGTGACAAAGGTTACCAAGCGCCTGGCGATTCTACGGACATACAGATTATGATGAACAAAGATACCTGGGAAAAGGACTTGGGGGCCCTAAAGCCTGGGACCATAGTAATCTACAACGAAGACACGAAGCTTCCCGTGAATAGGGAAGATTGCATTTGCCTTGGGATGCCTATGACTTCAATGGCCAGGGGAATTAGTCCAAAGATGGCGAGATTGATGGCCAATATGTACTATGTTGGAGGCATAGCGCACTTGCTAGGCATAGACAGTACCGCCTTGGCCAGCGCTGTGGAACAGCAGTTCAGGGGCAAGGAGAATGCCATCACGATGAACCTTCAAGCAATATCAGAGGCTCGTGCCTATGCTTCTGAAAACTGGGGAGATACTTGTAAATTTGCTGCTGAAGCCAGAGAGAAGCCTGAAGATACATTTCTCATTGAGGGCAATGAGGCTGTGGCACTAGGCTGTGTTTATGGAGGCATAACTATGCTTTCGTGGTATCCCATAACTCCATCTTCATCGTTAGCGGAGTCGATAATTAACTGGGCCCCAAAACTCAGAGAGGGACGAGACGGAGGCTCTACATGTGCAATCGTCCAAGCTGAAGACGAGCTTGCAGCAGCTGGAATGGTACTAGGTGCGGGTTGGGCTGGCGGAAGAGGGATGACCTGTACTAGTGGCCCTGGAATATCTCTAATGTCTGAATTCATTGGTTTATTTTACTTTGCCGAAGTTCCGGGAGTCATCTGGGATATTAACAGAACTGGACCCTCCACTGGCCTGCCAACAAGGACTCAGCAAGGTGATTTATCCATGTGCTACGAGGCCAGTCATGGTGATACTCAACATATCGTTCTGATTCCAGGGACTGTTGATGAGTGCTTCGAATTCGGCTGGAGGGCATTTGATTTTGCTGAGAGATTCCAGACAATTGTGTTCGGATTCGGAGATCTCGACCTAGGTATGAATAGGTGGAGCACTTCAGGCTTCGAGTATCCTAGTGAGAAGTTGGACAGGGGGAAGGTCATAAGGACGCAGGAAGAAATGGATGCCATTTCTGACTTCGGAAGATATAGGGACATAGATGGGGATGGAATCGCTTACAGGACTCTGCCAGGTAGTGGGTTGGCTCCCATACTGTACAGGGGCACTGGACATGATGAAGACGGGGTTTACTCTGAAGACCCGCAAGTCTACTACGAAGCTATGCAACGCCTCAAAAGGAAGATCGATGGAGCTCGCGATATTCTACCAGCACCTGTAATTCGAGAGGAGGAAAGTGGAGATGTTGGGATAATATTCTATGGCTCTGTAGAGAATTCTATCATTGAGATAGATGACTTGCTAGAGGAGAAGGGCATGTCTGTGAGTACATGCCGAATTAGGGCTTTACCTTACCATTCAGATGTTGAGGGCTTCATCGAAAGACATGATCGTGTGGTTGTAGTAGAGGTGAATAGGGACGGCCAGCTCTATGGCATTCTGAGGAAGGAGCTCCCTACCCATCTAATTGCCAAGCTTTTCTCTGTCGCTTACAGTGACGGCCTGCCCCCTAAGGCTAGGGAATATGCGAACAGAGTTGCTGATGTATTGGAGCACTGATTAATATGGTCAAATTGAATGTTCTTAATCTTGAGAAATCCGAGTATAAGGGGGGTAAGTCTTCGTTATGTCCCGGATGTGGGCATGATCAGATTTCCAATGTCATAATTCAAGCGGCTTGGGAGAATGGAATTAAGCCAGAAGGAATTGCTAAGATGAGTGGGATAGGATGCTCTTCAAAGACTCCAGCGTACTTCCTAGCAAAGAGCCATGGATTCAATACCGTCCATGGAAGAATGCCATCAGTAACTACTGGTGCCAATATGATAAACAAGGACCTGGCATTCATTGCAGTTTCCGGTGATGGCGATACCGCAAGTATAGGGATAGGGCAGTTCATCCATGCCATAAGGAGGAATTTGGATATGGTCTACATAATAGAGAATAACGGAGTCTATGGATTGACCAAGGGCCAGTATAGTGCTACCGTAGAGAAAGGTTCGAAAAAGAAGAAGGGAGCTGTAAACGAGCAACCCCCAATCGATCTCTGTGCAATGGCTGTGAATTTAGGTTGTAGCTTTGTTGCGAGGTCTTTCTCAGGAAGCAAAAAGCAACTCACTGCATTACTTAGAGCCGCAATGAGTCATCGGGGAATGGCGATTATAGATGTCATCTCGCCCTGTGTGACATTCTCCAATAACGATGAGTCTTACAGATCATACAACTATGTCAAATCAAATGATGAGGTCCTTCATATTGTTGACTACATACCTCACTTCTCTCCTCTTTCTGAAGTAGAGGTTCCAGAAGGGGAGTTTAGTGACATCTCATTGTTCGATGGTTCCACACTGAGGTTGGAAACTGTGTCCGACGAACACGATCCAGAAGATGCAGTGGCCGCCCTCAAGGCAATTCATGAAGCGGCCAAAGACGGGCGTCACGTCACTGGACTGTTGTATTACAATCCCGGCCAATTAACCGCTACGGATACTCTTGGCCTGACAGAAACCCCACTGATGGATCTTTCAGATGAAGAATTACGTCCAAATATCGAGAGTCTACAGAAAGTAAATGCTGGATTCAGGGCTAGATGATACTGGAATTACTCGGATTCGTTGAAATATCGGACCTGTGTCCCAATGACGCTAGTCCCTTAGTGTAGTGGTCCATCATATGGCACTCTGGATGCCATGACCCTGGTTCGAATCCGGGAGGGACTACCACTAAATTGAGCGATAAAGAAGTTGTGAGACCCAACTGAAAATTATGATTATCATAAACCATCCTATGACTGTCTTTGCCGTCCCAGATTCCTTCTTTCTTGGAGGGAAGGGGTCAATCCCAGCTTCTATTGCCTCTGCAATGATCGCCAATTCCTCTTCGATTGTTTCAGGCCCCTTCATAGACATACCTCATGGCTCGACTGTTGGATCCCATCCAGAGACGTAATTCTCGTCCATGGACTGGAAATACCCCCTTAAAGGACCTATGTCTAGTGACTGTGAATTGAAATTTTCCTCTATTCTTTCCTTATTACTGGACTTGGGAATTGTGATTGCACCTGAGTCGATACACCACTTAATGGCCGCTTGTGCGGGCGTACATCCTAAGATTCCAGAAATTTCAATCAACGAAGGGTCATTCACCTTGTGCCCTCTGGCCAGAGGGGAGTATGCCATCGGTATGGCCCCAGAATCTTTCGTTGCGGAGATCAAAGATGGCCTTTGAAGCCATGGATTTATCTCAATTTGGTTCACAGCAGGCATTATTGTAGCGTAAGATTCCATCTCTTGCAGGTGGTGTCGGCCGTAATTGCTAACTCCAATTGAACGGACCCACCCTTTCTCTAGGCAATCCTCCATTGCCTTCCAAACAGGGGCTCGGGCTTCTCTATCTTCGGGAGGGGCATGTACCAGATATAGATCGATTACACCTATCCCGAGATTATGCAAACTCTCTTGGCACCTTTGGATGGTCTCGTCATATCCTGTTGCATGTTGTCTCCTTAATTTAGTCACAACAAAAATCTCGTCTCGAGGAGTATCGGACTCTCTTATTGCCTCGCCAACCTCTATCTCATTGCCATATGCCATGGCTGTATCGATGAGCCTGTATCCGTATTCTATTGCATGTGAAACTGCTAACTTACACTCTCCTGGTTCTTTCATGAGATACACCCCTAGGCCGAAGCGCGGGATCTCGATATTGGAGACTATTTCTCCAGTCTTAGTATTCTTGTGACCGATCGTAATAACATCGCTCATGATGATGCGAGATTGGACTTATGTAATCAAACATTGCCGCAGCCATATTGAAGAGCCGCATCTCTTCGAGAAGATGTGAGCGAGCTACCAAAAGGATTGGCATTACCTCGCGCCAATACATCCAACATAGTACGTTCTGCCTCGGTAATACTCAGCAGAGAGAGAGGAACGGGGCATGAGATATTACTTGGACATAGAGTCTCAGAATTAGCTAGCTTTCCTGACTACTGGTCATTCCCAGGAGGTGGAATAAGCAGCGTGGATAAGATATCTGCACAGGAATTAGAGGGGGTATTGGAAGTTGATGAGAGATACAAAGTAGCATGCTTTGCCCTACTAAGAGAGATGATTGAGGAGGTTGGCCTTTCTCCGAATGGAGAGGGTAAGATAATCGAGGTATCGTCAGATATCAGGGAAGCTGTGTGTGGCGATAAGCGGGAATGGCTAAACCTAGTGAAGATGGGGAAAATCGATATCGGGAACTTCCATTGTGAAATGGTGACTGATAGGACCACCCCCCCATTCTCCCCTCGGAGGTTTCAGAACTACTTCTTCCATGTACCAATGGGTAGTTCCACTGTTTCTCCCTCTTTCCCTCCCGGGAGGTCTGAATTCGATGATTTTAGATGGTGGGAGCCATCAGATCTGATAAGCCAATGGGAAGAAAACATGGTTCGTCTACCTCCTCCGATTGTCACATTGATCCGGGATTTAGAAAGGATG
>CEVX01098897.1_pt1 | contig 18203 bp, 10 predicted proteins | sample 356561 | NCBI WGS metagenome assembly CEVX01 (sample SAMEA2623886, study PRJEB7988) | marine metagenome | biome: marine biome (ENVO:00000447); feature: surface water layer (ENVO:00002042); material: "saline water (ENVO:00002010), including plankton (ENVO:xxxxxxxx)" | depth 5 m | reverse complement strand
GTAATGGACCCTTCTGGCAGAAGTATGACAAATGGGGGGAAAATCTGCGGCATCATATCAGTCATCATCACTGTATTAGGCTGCGGATTACAATTTGCGCTAAGCTTGCTTCCTGCATTATCCGAAATGTAGATTAGCTCTAGAACTAATCTTCAACATCGTCAACACCACTTGCTTTATCGATGGGGCAACCTGCTCGAAGCCATCCATTAACAAAGGGATCAAGATTACCATCCATCACACCTTGCACATCAGTAGCCTGCACATTTGTTCGTAAATCTTTTACCATTCGATAAGGCTGAAATACGTAACTTCGAATTTGGCTTCCCCATGAAATACTGCCTTTATCTCCATAAAATTTTTCCATCTCGGACTTATTCTCATCATCACGCAATGCAGTAATTTTAGCCATCAGTATATTCATCGCAGTAGCTCGATTCTGATGCTGTGATCGTTGGTTTTGACAAGCAACAACTAATCCGGTCGGTATATGCCGAATACGAACAGCCGTCTCCACCTTATTCACGTTTTGCCCCCCTTTTCCCCCAGAACGAAAAGTGCCAACTTCAAATTCACTTGGTGGTAGTTCCTCCTGCTCGCTACTCTCAATTTGAGCTATAACATCAATACTCGCAAAACTAGTATGGCGTCGATTATTAGAATCAAAAGGCGAAATTCGAACTAAGCGATGAACTCCTCGCTCGGCCTTACAATAACCATAGGCATTTTCCCCAGATATTAGGAGTGTTGCACTTTTTACACCCGCCACTTCTCCAGACAACAATTCACTAATTTCTGCCTTCCATCCCCGTTCCTCAACCCAGCGCTGATACATTCTTAAAAGCATACTTGCCCAGTCACAGGACTCCGTACCCCCAGCACCAGCATTGATTGAAAGAATACAATTATTACGATCATGAGGACCATCGAGCATCAACTCTAACTCCAAATTCTCCAGTCTTTCAGCAAATTTAGAAAGGTCAGTTTGAATCTCTTTGCGAATATCAGCCTTAATAGATTCTTCTTCATCAGCCGCCATTTGGAGCATCATCTCCATATCCGACTGTTCTGACTCAACTTTCAATAGTGGCTCAATGCGGCGCTTTATTGCCGCAGATTCGTCTACTAATTTTTGGGCATAATTACGATTATCCCAAAAATTGTCCTGCGACATCTCACCTTCAATCTCGATAAGACGGTTCTGAGCCTTAGGAACATCTAAAAACTTCCGAAGGTGTGAAACCCGATCGGCCGTAGACTTTAATTGTTCCTCAATCTCTAAAAACATAAGGCCGGGGAATGTAAGGTTGAAGACTCAAGTTTCAAGAACCAAGTGAGTAAAATTACCTGAACATTTAATTTATACTGATCATAAGGATATTACCAAACACCTTGATCTTGGAGTTGTTTTCTCGCCTGATCCGCCCATCCTCGATTCGCTGCAGGGCTTGCTGGACTAGGATGGAGTACCCTGCCAATCTTAACAGACATCTTGCCAAGAACTTGATTTGCCTTTTTCTCAGCAAAACCCCCAACTGCCACCAACCATTCCGGTTCAAGAATCTTAACAACCTCAATTAAGTGCCTGTTACACAAGGTTTCAAGTGGTTTAGTTTCAACTACGGGCAGCTTATCTGGAGTACGATTGCGTCCAGTGTTCTCAAGAAAAGCCAACGGACAATAGTTCAAAACAAAGTGATCTTCGAAAAATGTTTTTGGACTTGAAAATTCATCTGAAAAAAGGCCCCAAAACCTTCTACCGCTTACCTCACTTCGTGGACACTTCAATCCGAGAATTTGCCGTTTTGGATGTTCCTTATCCGGTTTCCCTATGGGGGCGTCAATTCGTAACCAATCTCGAACTGCTGTCACTTCACCGAATGGAACTCCCACTTGAGCCATTCCAAATGGCCCCGGGTTCATACCCATAAAAACTATCCGCTTTTTGCCAGCTCCATAACGATTTAAAAACTGTTCATGTGCCAACCATGCGTATTTTAGAGGGTTATAAACATATTCCACTGGCAAGGAAAAATTTAACCGACTCACTGAATCTCGCAATTCGGCAGCAGCTTCAACAATTTTAGTTTTTTTTAATTCCTGCTGCATTCTATCTTTATAGTTTCGGTAAAAAAATCAACAAACAACAAAAAAATAAACTTTCATATAGATTCGTAAAAATTTTCAAAAAAAGACACTGAAGAACATGTTAATCGATGCAAACAAATTCGTTGGTTACTAGGCTTGCAAACACCTGAATTCAACAAGTTGTTTAAAAAAGTTAAATATATAAAAAAGTTCTTCTAAACGAATTAATTTACGACATTGTATATCAATACCAATCTAGTAGGTTTTCCCCTACGTGGATTCATTATTTAAAAGAATTAGACAACTGTTTGTTTTAGGCATGATATCACTCATCGGATTACCCCTAGGACAAGCTGTCACATTATTTGATTATGAGTCATCATGGAAATTATGGAGGGGAAAAACTCCCCCTTCTCGCCCAGATTACTTGGGGTGGGTCAAAGTAGACTTCGATGATTCAGAATGGGAAATTGCCAACACACCAGTTTTTTTCGGGGAAAAAGTAGAATCAGGAACTGAACTTATTGATATGAAAAGCAAGTACAACTCGTTTTTCTTAAGACAAAAATTTGACTGTCCAAATCCTGAAAACATCACATCAGCCACATTTAGAGCAAAAGCTGATGATGGGTTTGTTGCTTACTTAAATGGCACTGAAGTTATACGATACAATGTCGAAACAGAAATACCTAAATACAACAGTAGAGCCTCCGATGCTGCACCTGAACCCCTACGCTCTAAACTTCACAAAATACCCAACTTTAAATCTGTTTTAAAAAATGGTGAAAACATAATTAGCATCGCTGTTCTTAATCAACGTCGAACTAGTCCAGACATTTTTTTTGATTCGAGATTTACTGTTGTATCAGATGAAAATATTCCACCCAAAGTCGTCTCCACTGATCCACCCAGTGGATTGATCTCTAATCTAGACAGTATCACGGTCAACTTCTCCGAACCAATTCAGGGATTGCTCGCCTCAGATTTGTTAGCGAACGGAAAACCGGCAATCTCTTTAAAGGGTACTGGTAGATCATGGACATTTGATCTTGGTGCTATTGATTATGGAGAAGTTCAACTGACTTGGTCTAAAGAAAATAACATCAAAGATCAGGCACGAAAACCCAATGCATTCGAGTCATCCGCTGAAGGCAGTAGCTGGTCATACAACTTAGTCGATGGCAATCCTCCTTACATAAAACGAGTAAACCCTCGGGCTGGACTAACCGTCAAATCACTCAACAGTATAGAAATCGAATTCAATATGTCAGTAGAAGGAGTGACCGCAAAAGATCTTCTTATAAATGACAGCTCACCTGAAATAATCACTCAACTCAGTGAGAGCCGATATTTATTTCAACTTAATCAACCGGATTTTGATGAAGTAAATATTTCTTGGGCTAAAAACACCAATATTACTGGTAAAAACGCACTAAATAAAAAGTTCCAGCCAACTGAATGGCATTACCGTGTGGATGCGAATGCACCAACTCCTCCTCGAATTGTTATCTCTGAAATCATGTATCATCCAATTGAGGAACCTGAGTTTGATAAAAATGGAAAACCTATGTTGGATCTAACTGAAGATATTCATGAATTCATAGAGTTGCATAATTTAAGCAAGAACGCTGTCTCTTTAAATAATTGGCGAATCAGTGGTGGTATTGATTATGCCTTTCCTCAAGGAACAAGTATAGGCAGTGGTGAATTCTTGGTATTGGCCAAAAATCCCAATCGGTTGGCTACCATCAAAGAATACGATTTAATCCAAAAAAAAATCGTCGGCCCATACGAAGGAACCTTGAGCAACAACGGTGAACGACTGCGAGTTGAAAACTCTTCTGGAGACACAGAAGACAGTGTTAATTATTCAGCGCAATTCCCATGGCCCATTGGAGCAGACTCCATCGGAGCCGGCCCGAAGTGGACCGGCATTGACCCGATGAATTTTCAATACAGAGGCAGCTCACTAGAACGAATTAATTTTTCGTTACCAGGAGATAACCCTAATAACTGGGTGGCGTCTCCTCTCGAAAAAAACGCCACCCCTGGAAAACCAAATCATATAGCTAGAAAACAATTGATGCCGGTTGCAATAGTAACATCAATCAAAGCATTAAACAAAAATGGAAGCAGAATCATTAACAAGCTGGATACTGTTAAAATCGAAGCCAAATTATCCAACAGCAAAATACATAATGGGATAACTCTAGAGTATTTTTACGACGACTTAGAAAAAGATGAAGAAATATGGACTAAAGTCGAAATGGACCTGATCGATGGAGTATGGACATACATACTACCAAGAAAACCTGACCGAACACTGGTTCGATATCGTATTCTCGCTGACTTTAAAAAAGGGCTAGAACGCATTTCACCAAGATTAGGGGATCCCTATAAATGGCATTCATACTTCGTGATGCCCAAAACAACTAGCTCTAATAAATATTTTGAACTACTGGTTCCCAGAAAAGGAATAAGCCAGCTTTCTAAAAATATGTCAGCCAACCCCCGTAGCGGCTATAGACCAACAAAAAACATCAAACCAAGAGGTCCTTGGAATGACACAGTTCATGGTGTTCTTGTTCATGATGGAGTTGTACGGGATGTTTATGCTCGTTGGAACGGAAGCTTTTTTCGTCGTAATAGCGCACGTAATTCATGGAAGGTTCGTCTCCCTCGATATAATCGTTTTGATGGCCAAAGTGACCTTATGTTTACGGACAAGGATAATGTTACAATTGCTGGTCATGCACTTTACAGAGAACTAGGCCTTCCTACTTCACACACCGAATGGGTTGATGTCTCAATAAACAAACGAAAAATGCGTCGCTTGATGTTAGAGGACCATAATGATCGAATGCTTGAACAATATCACGAAGATCAAGTTAATCGAAATCCTGGATCCGAATTAGAACCAAATGGCCATATTTTTAAATCTAGCGGAATCCTTCAAAATCTAGGGCCTTACGGCCGTGGGGACGGAAGCAAACTTTCACCTCGCGATGGATGGTCATCACTACAACGCTATGAGTGGATTTACTCATCAAAAAATCAAGATTGGAAAGGTCACAGTGAATTAAAGGAACTCATAGACGGTCTAGCAAAATACAAAAACAATCGCACTCAACTTCGCAAGTGGTTTTTGGAAAACTGGGATATGAATGCCCTGATGGATTATATTGCAGTTCGCAATTGGATGGGTACTTGGGATGACACCGTTCACAACTTTTACTTTTGGAGAAGAGCAGACGGACGCTGGGGCATGTTACCATGGGATTTCGATAATGATATGCAAAGCAGTTATGTAAATAAATCAATTTACATTGGAGAGGCTGGTAATTCTAACACAAGCCACGGCACTCATCCAATTAAAGACGCTTTCTTCAAGGCTTTTCGAGAAGAATATAAGGAGCACCTGTATCACTTGAACAACACACTATTAACTCCAGATAATCTTAAGCGTATTGGATTGGGTAGTTACGCCACATATGCAAGAAACCGACAAATAAGTATCAACAAACAATGCGCGTCAGTAAAGGTTCCCACTCAACCCAAAGCATTGAGACTTGCTGACGGCAGCTCAGTATACTCACCGGCCTCTATGGTCGTTTCCACATTTGAGCCTGGAGAAAACAAAGTGGAGCACGAAAGTACTATATGGGCTATTCGATCTTCAGACGGCTCATTCACTTATCCAGTGTTCAAAACCGAATCCAAAGAACACCTCACCAAAATGCCTGTTCCATTTGAATTATTGGAATTTGGTCGTACTTACTATTGGCAGGCAACCTTTGTCGACAACAAGGGTCGAAAATCTTTACCCGCCACTGGTGCCATTTTTCGCTACGGTGGACACGCAGAATCTGTCAATATTATCACCTTAAAAGACACGACATGGAAATACAATGCAGAGGGCGAAGATCTGGGTAAAGATTGGCGCAACAATAACTACGACGACTCTGCTTGGAAAAACGGAAAGACTTTCATAGGCAGAGCAACAACCCGACAAAAACATAAGATGTCTACAACCTTGAAAATGGGGCCTCGTACATTCTATTTCCGTAAATATTTCAACTTTGATCACTCAGTATCTGGGGCAGAATTACAGCTTCAATACTTAGTGGATGATGGCGCTGCATTTTATTTAAACGGCAAAGAAATTCATCGTATCAACATGAAAGAACGAGGCGCTATCCGCTATACTACCCGTGCAAATAGCACCGTTCGAGATGCAGATATTAGTGGAATAATAAAACTATCTGGCAAAGAACTTAAACAAGGCAATAACCTCCTAGCTGTCGAAGTACATCAATATTCTACCAACGATAGTGATCTTGCTTTCGGAACCAGCTTAAGCGCCACTATTGAAAGATTACCCGATGGCGTTATTATAAACGAATTAATGGCCGCTAATCGAGGCTCAGTGCAAAACGGAGATTCTAATCCGGACTGGATAGAACTATTCAATCCAACTAACAGACAGATCGATTTAACCGGAGCAGGTCTTGGCGACAGCGTAAACGAAACTCCAACTTACTTTTTTCCTAACGGGACAATGTTATCACCACAATCACATCTCATTATTTGGTGTGACGGCGCAAACAATCAACCTGGACTACATTCTGGTTTTGCCCTTGATAAAGATGGTCAAAATATTGCTCTATGGTGGCCTACCGAGGATGGGTTAAAAATACAGGATGCCATTGGGTATGGCCCACAGGTTGATGATTTATCTATTGGCCGAAGCCCAAGTGGAATTGGGCCTTGGACTCTCAACAAACCCTCACCAGGATCAGACAATAAAAATATCTCACTAGGCAGCATGAAATCTCTATCAATCAACGAGTGGATGGCTCGCCCAGAGGATGGTAGTGATTGGTTCGAGATTTATAATAAATCTTTATTACCTATATTACTTGAAGGACTAAGACTCTCAGATGACCCCACACAACCGGATAAAACTATTATGCCACCATTGACGTTCATCGCTGGCAGAGGTTTTCTAAAGTTCATTGCCGATAATTCAACTGCTGACGGACTAAATCACAGTAGTTTTAAACTTAGCGGCAAAGGAGAAGAAATTCTACTCAGTGATGTTAATGATAAAATTATAGATTCAGTTTTATTCAGCGAACAAATTCGAGGTGTCTCCGAAGGGCGCTATCCAGACGGCGATGAAACTATAATCATTTTCCCTAATAATTCTACCCCAGGGCTTTCAAATCTCATAATCGAAGATACCGATGATGACGGATTACCAAATCTTTGGGAAAACCTTTACGGCTTGAATCCAAACGATGTTTCTGATGCCAAGCTAGACAATGACAACGATGGCCACAATAATCTTGAAGAATTTCTAGCCGGAACCCAGCCCAATGATGAGTCCAGTGTCCTTTGGCTAAATTTTGTTTCACATGACAACAAAATGCTACTCTCTTTTGAAGCACAGCCTAATCGATCATATATTCTATGGAGAGTAAATGACGTTTCTAATCAAAATTGGGAAGAGGTAAAACAATTTGAGCCCAACTCGAAAACCCGAACAATATTCCATGAAATTTCCTCAGAAAAACTCAATTTACCTAAAGGATATTACCGCCTCACAATCCCAGTAAAAGTTGACTAATCTTTAATTCCTAAAGTAATCGGCTTAACTAAGCTTGAGTTTAACTATCCTGTGGTTAGGGTCCTTTTAACCCCACATGGACGGAGTGATCGCAAAGATCGATTCACCCGGGCTTGAGTTTATCATTCCCGCGGTATTATTAGTAATTTCACTTTTCCCTTTCCTACGCACAGCAAAGCGTGCGCAATTACTAAGCATCCTAAGCACACCAATCGCACTTGGCTTAGTACTAGGCTATTTAAAGTATAATAATGATTGGGCCAATAATGCATCCAGAGATGCTCTTCTTAGTTCCACCCCCTATCAAACTAAGATTAAGTCATCTGCCAACCCCTCTAACGCCTACACCTCATCACAAACTTGCAGAGCATGTCATCCGGGAGAATACGACAGCTGGCATAAGAGTTATCATCGCACGATGACGCAGCTAGCCAAACCAGAGGCCGTATTAGCAAAATGGAACGGCACTCAGCTCCCTCACAGAGGATCACAATTACAACTTGAAAAAACAAAGGATGAATATTGGGTCACTACCATAGGAACTGACGGAATCAAACAAGGCAAGCAACGGATGACAATGACAACCGGATCACATCATCTACAAGTATACTGGCTGGGCGATAAGAAGGGCAACCTACAACACCCCTTCCCTTACGGATGGTTAATTGCTGACCAAAAATGGGCACCAGTAGAAGATACATTTTTACGCGATCCAGAAAGTGCCAAGCCAAACGCAAAGTGGAATACTGTATGCATTGATTGTCATTCAGTCGCGGGAAAGCCTCGAATTATGGCTTCAAACAAAGGTCAACGAACTACAAAAACAGAAGTCGCCGAGTTAGGAATATCCTGTGAAGCGTGCCACGGACCAGCTCAGGAACACATTGCTTATTATCAAAACCCTTTTAATAGATACAAAGCCGAAGATTCAAAAAAATTCGCTTATGGCATAACTAATCCAGATGACAAAAAGATTGATCATCGAAAATCATCGCAAGTTTGTGGTCAATGTCATTCCTATCAATTTACGCCAAATAGAATGGATCGATATAATAACGGCCCCAGATTTTTACCCGGAGGACAACTTAATGCATCAGTTAACACTGTAGTAGTACAACCTAGTTCATTCACTAATGCCTCACAAAACACCCAAAAGGACATAAAAAAATTCACAACAAAACATGGGCATCCACATCCAGGAAAAGAATGGCTTAACGACCGGTTTTGGTCCGACGGAATGGTACGTGTAACCGGCCGAGAGTATAACGGACTACTCGATACAGCCTGTTTTAAACGAGGTAAGATGTCCTGCCTCTCATGCCATTCTATGCACAGTTATCACGACAAAAACGACCAACTTGCTCCACAAATGGACTCCAACGAAGCATGCTATAAATGCCATGAAAGCCTTCGTGATAATTTGACAGCGCACACAAATCACTCAGCCAATTCAGCAGGCAGCAACTGTTATAATTGTCATATGCCCCACACGACTTACGGCCTATTAACTGCCATTAGGAGTCATCAAATCGATTCGCCTAGTGTCAAGACACAACTTGCAACTGGGCGAGTAAATGCATGTAATCTTTGTCATATTAATCAATCACTTGATTGGACAAATAAAACTCTCAATAAATGGTATAAGCACGAATTAGCGAAGCTTGATAAGGATGACCTAGGTATTTCTTCTGTCCTTAAGACTTTTCTTATGGGTGATGCAGGACAACGTGCAATTGCGGCTTGGCACATGGGATGGGAACCAGCACGAGAAGTTTCTGGTGATCACTGGCAGCCCTCTTGGCTATTACGCGGCATGAATGACCCTTATGCAGCTGTGCGCTATATTGCACACAAGTCATTAATCAATGATCCTCGTTTGAATAATATTAAGTTTGACTACACCGGCTCCCTCAGCACACGCGATGAACAAATTCAGTCTGCTACAGACTTCTGGATGATCGAAATACTAAGCCGTGAAAAAACCACCTCACAACCTGATCTATTAATCGATAATAAAGGGATACCCATCGAAACTAAGGCAAGGTATTTTGAATCTAAACGCAACAATCAGCCTATAACATTACAGGAATGAACAAACAAAAACCTACCCGACGCGAACGCAGTGAATTGCAAACTCAATCCCCGCAAAAAAAGCCAGATTCAACATTTAATTCAGGCCTATTTCCCGAGGAACGACGACATTTAATATTTGGATGGTGGTCTCTTTTTGCTTTTGTTTGCTTAGGCATCTTACTCGAAACATTTCTTGCTTTCAGAATAGGATGGTACATGAACAGCGGAGACAACGAAACACACCGACTTATGTTAAGACTTGGGCATGCCCATGGAACTTTTTTATCTCTAGTCAACATCGCATACGCAGCGACATTATCTCGAATTAATCTAATAGAAAATATACGGCGATTGTCATCCCGGTGCTTAATTGCAGCCACATTGCTTATTCCAGGCGGCTTTATATTTGGCGGAGTAATCACTCATGGCTCTGAACCTGGCCTCGGAATTATCCTCCTACCCATAGGTGCTCTCTTTCTACTCTTTGCTCTCTTTCTACTGGCAAGGGGAATCAAATCAAAAGATACAGTCAGATAAAAACGGAGTTAAAAGACTAATAAACGTATATGAACTCGTTGAGTCCAAAAAGTACTTGAGCAAAATCAACAAGAGCTAGCTCTCTACCATCTTTGCGACCTGACTTTATGTAAGCTAATTCCTGTTGCTCAATAAATCTTAAAGAAGATTTTTGTTCAACTTGAGTGGGAGGTCTACCTATAACAGAATTGTACCCTTTAATAATTGCTAACTCCGTAGCTTGCGGCTCAAAACCCTTACTAAGTGCCAGTGCTGCTTTGCGCACTTGTGCGTTATTCATAAAAAGTAAAGCTTGCGGCGAAATAATAGTCGAAGGCCGAATACCTTGCCCTACAAGTGGTTCAGGCGTGTCAAATAACTGCATTGAAGGGATTAGTTTGCTTCGCTTAATTTGGAAATAAATACTGCGCCGCTCCATAGATGAATCGAGTGTACCTTTCCCAAACATAGTTGTATCGAGCAATCCACTAATCTTGAGTAAACTATCACGAATAGGTTCTGCTTCTAGTCGGCGAGGGGTTCGCCTCCAATAAAGATAATTTTCAGGATCCGCATGTGCCTTGGATTGCACAAATTCTGCACTTTGAGCATAAGTTGCGCTCATGATAATTTGCTTATGTAAGGGCTTCAATCGCCAACCATTACTAATCAATTGATGAGCCAACCAATCAAGCAAACTAGGGTGAGTGGGCAGTTTTCCCTGCAAACCAAAGTCGCTAGGAGTGCTAACAATACCACGACCAAAATGGTGTTGCCAAAGACGATTAACAATTACTCGAGCAAGTAATTTACCAGCCCCATGATCAGTATCAACCAACCAGTCAGCAAGCGATTTCCGGCGGAAACTGGTTCTAGCCCAATCAGGCTTTGACTCTTGCCAGTGCATCTCATTCTTGTCTTCATGCATCAGTACTCGTAAAAAACCCTGAGACACCTTTTCCTGTTTCTGATTTGGATCCCCACGCTTTAGCATGTGTACTTCTTTGTAATAATGAGGGAAACCACGACCGTCGGCATTATGGCGCATCGGTTTATAGCCTTCGCTACTAACCTGAATTTTTGTCAATTTTGGTTTGGGCTTGTTGGCTAAATGCGATTTTATTTTGGCATCATGCTTTCGCCATTCAACATCGGTAAATCTGTATAGCGCCACCAACTCTGATAGTTTGGCATCTTCCAATTTGCTAAGATCCTGAACATTCGCAACCATTTTTTGAAGTTTAGCTAAAGTAGCCGGCATAGAGGAACCATTAAGAATAATTGGCTTTGTTTGACTTGTAATTGCAAAGCGTGGCCGACCGATTGTATGTTTGGAGTTAGTAAAAAAATCCAGTTCTAATGTAAGTTTTACACCACTGACATAAATAACCGGAGATACGAATTCAAAAGATGCAGCCTGGTCCTTACCTATGCCTCCATGATCAACCGCCCACCCACTAGTACGCTTGTTATCGTCAATAGAACTAGACACTGAAAGACCAGCCTTGTTTTGTTCAAAGGTTGCTTTTGGGCTCACTAATTTCACAATAATTCTCTTGCCACTTCCATCCAATGGCTCAGCGAAAACCCGAAAATCGCTAAGTGAAAAATTTCCATTTTCTGCTCGACCTGGGCCACTCTTTTTCATTGATGGATCAGTCATGGCTTCAATACGAATACCGGTAATTTTTGTCTCCGCAGTTTCAGCTGTAACTACCCATTGATCATCTTTCGGATTATTTCCCTTTAACAAGAATGATCCGTCCTCTTTCAATTCAATGCCTGCACCATTAATGGATTTTAAATCGATTTTATCTAACAAAACCCAATCAAATTCAGTTTTATTATGATCTGATCTATTCTCAAACCATTGATTAAACCGCGCAGGCAAATTATCTGATTCCCATTTAGATAAAGTATCAGAAATTTTATTATGTTCAGATTCCCATCTGGATAAAATATTGCGTGACTTGACCGGGTTTAAATCGACATCAATCTCACTGCGAATAGTGGTAGCAAAAGAAGTTACCATGCGGTAATAATCTCGCATAGGAATAGGGTCAAACTTGTGATCATGACAACGGGCACAACCTATAGTCATCCCAAGCATTGCCGTACCAATCGTATTCACCATATCGTCTAGTTCATCATACCTAGCTGACTCAAATTCCTTCTCAGTCAACTGCGTTGGAAATACACCTGCACCAAGAAATCCAGTAGCCATAAGCGCAAGTGGATCATTTGGCTTTATCTCATCACCAGCAATCTGCCAGCGAACAAACTCATCATATGGCATGTCATTGTTCAGCGCTTTAATTACAAAGTCTCTATAGTGATATGCATGGTTTCGGTCAGTATCCTGCTCAAAACCAAAACTGTCAGCATACCTTGCAAGATCAAGCCAGTGGCGTCCCCAACGCTCACCATAGTGAGGAGAATTAAGTAAACGATCTACTACACTTTCAAGTGCAGCCCGAGGATCACCATCTGCCTTCAAAAGAAATAATTCAACTTCCTCCGGCGTTGGAGGAAGTCCAATTAGATCAAAATATACTCGACGAATTAATGTTCTGTTTTTTGCAAATGAATTAGGATGTATTTTAGCTGATTCTAACTTAGAAAGAATAAATAGATCTATTTCGTTCTGAGCCCAATCAGCATTATTAACAGTCGGCATTATTGGTTTTCGGATTGGCCTAAAAGCCCAATACTGCCGATCGTCTTGAGTGATCTGCATTTCTTTATTATTTATTTTTAATCCTAAAAGCGGTTTGTCATATGGAGCGCCATAATCAATCCATTCACTAATTTTTTTAATAAAAGCAAACGACAGCTTCTTATGCTTAACAGGCATAAACGGCTTTTTAATATGTGAAATGAGTTTAACTAAACGACTGGCTTCAGACTTACCCGGAATAACAGCCACCCCATCACTGCCTCCCTTAAGCAGCCCTTCACGTGTCGTCAAATCAAACTCCCCTCTTGTCTTATTACCACCATGACACTTAACACAATGCTTCTTAAGTCCTTGCCCTATTTCTGAACGAAATAATTTCAACCCTTTTGTCATGTTCTCAGCGTGATCTGCACCCACCTCTGCATGTAATTGGCATTGCGACAAAATCGCATTCAATCCAATGAGATAAGCTAAAGAACGAAATAACATAAGAAGAAAGTACATTCAGAACTTAGCTCAAACAACCGTATTTACTTTGCGTTTAGTGTTAATTCGTTTCAAAGTTACTCATGAACAATTTCAGAATCATTTGGCTGCTTTTAGCGGCTTCAATAATTACCTTTCCACAAGCAAATGAGATTCGGATTGGCATAATCGGGCTCGACACTTCACATGTCACAGCTTTTACCCGGATACTAAACGACTCTTCAGCAAAAGATCACATTCCAGGAGCAAAAGTTGTTGCCGCTGTTAAAGATAGTAGCCCTGACATCAAGGCTAGTTACTCAAGAGTCGAAAAATTTACAGCTGAATTAACCGGTAAGTGGGGTGTTAAACTCTACCCAAACGTAAAAGAATTATGCAAACAGGTTGATGCAATTATGATTGAAAATGTTGATGGACGACCACATTTAAAACACGCCTTCGACGTTATTAAATCTGGCAAACCACTTTATATTGATAAACCACTTGCTGGCACATTTGCTGATTGCAAAAAAATTTACCACCTAGCAAAGCAACATAAAGTGCCAATATTCAGCTCGTCCTCTCTCAGATTTTCTAAATCCACTCTAGCTGCACGTGCCGGCAAGCACGGTAAGGTGCTCCATTGCGAAACATTCAGCCCTGCACACATCGAGCCACATCATCCTGACTTATTTTGGTATGGCATACATGGTGTAGAATCTCTTTTCACTGTAATGGGACCAGGCTGTATTTCAGTTCAGAGAGGGACAACTAAAGATGGAAAAATTAAAGTAACGGGAAAATGGAAAGATGGGCGTGTCGGAATTTTCCGAGAAAGCAACGGATATGGAGGCACTGCCAAGTGTGAAACTGGCGAATACCAGGTCGGCACCTACGATGGATACGCCCCACTAGTTAAAGAAATAATTAAATTTTTTATTAGCGGTAAAGCACCCGTCGACGACCGCGAGACGCTGGAAATTTACGCTTTTATGAATGCTGCAGACGAATCGAAATCTGCCAACGGAAAAGAAATTTTCTTAAATTTAGACTGGAAGTAAAATTAAAAAATAAGCTTATTTAATACTTTTCGATGGGCAGATGTTAGCGGTAATTCCTTAACCTCAGATTCAGAAAGCCATTTACCACTGAGATTAGCCAAATGAGGTTTTCGGCTAGCCTTAATTAAAAATATCTCAAGCCTATTTCGATATCGTGTTATGGAGTGATTAATGACACAAAGAGGTTTTAATTCTGCTTGGCTAAGAGATAAGTTTGCCTCAGCAATAGTCACTGCTTCAACTTTGGTTGCGACTTCCCAATTAGGAAATTCCCAAAACCCCGCGTTCACTACAGAATTTGGACGACGACTAACAAACATTTTATTACGCCAACAAATAACAAAACCAACAAAACGTCGCTTTGTAAGAGACGCACGCTTAGGGACCACAGGGATCATCTCAACCTTTTTCTCCTTCCTCGCAATACATCTTTCCTTTAATGGGCAATGATTACAAAGTGGATTTTTAGGCATGCAAACCAAGGCTCCGAGCTCCATCATCGCTTGATTAAATGATGAAGCGTTTCGTTGCATAGGCTTTTGTAACGATATCGCATGCTTAACTAGATCGTCAGCAACAGACCAAAGGAAATCTATAACTGACTTAGATTTTGATGATTCTTCGATACCAAGCAAACGAGTTAAGACTCTAATTACATTGCCATCAACTATTGGCTCTGGCTGGTTGTAAGCGATACTGCAAATCGCGCCTCCTGTGTAACGCCCTACTCCTGGCAAAGGCAACACATGCTCCAAATCACAGGGGAATCTCTCATTATGCTTCGTAACAATATTCCTAGCGGCCTTGTGCATATTTCTAACTCGCGAGTAATATCCAAGCCCTTCCCAAAGTTTAATAATATCCTCTTCTTGTGCGTTCGCAAGTGAGATTATATTTGGAAACTGCTTCATCCAGCGCTCCCAGTATGGAATCACGGTTTTAACCTGCGTCTGCTGCAACATTATCTCCGATACCCATATTGCGTATGGATCAATCGTCTTTCGCCAAGGCAAATCCCTTGAATTTTCGGAAAACCATTTTAGTAATGGTATAACGATAGAGCGAATTTGCATCGCAGCTATTCTAACTACACATAGCACGCCAGCCAAGCGACACCGTTGACTTGACGACATTTACAATACAAATTATGCGGGCGCAGATGAGTAACAGTGAACCAAGCATAACCGCTAATGGACAATCCATTGATGTTCAATTACCTCTTACTTTACATGCGTTTCTAATAAATCAAGGTATGCTGCCTCGAAGCGTTGTTGTTGAACTTAACGGGGAAGCTATAGCCCCTTCTGACTTTGAAAAACGGGAACTTAATGAAGGAGACTCGATGGAAATTGTAAAAATTGTCGCTGGAGGATGAACAATGAATTTCAAAGCTTAAAAGGTCACCTTTTGCTAGACGCAGGAGGCATGTACGGCTCTAGTTTTCATCACTCAATTATTCTCATTTGCCAGCACTCTCCAGAGGGCGCATTTGGTTTAGTACTTAACCAACCAACTGAAAATTGCGTTGGTGAGGTATTACCATTTAACCTTCCTCCAGATGTTAAGCGTCAGTTTGTCCGCAATGGAGGGCCTGTTGATGAACAGTCAGTACATATTCTCCACAGTGATGCATTCATGTTCCAAGGAAACGTACTTCATAACCTATCACTGATGCAGGATCTAAATGATTTAAATGACCTCGAGAACTCGGTAAATCCAGACCAAAAAATTGGAGTTTTTACTGGATATTCTGGCTGGGGGGCTGGCCAAATCGAAAGTGAGCTTGCAAGAAAATCTTGGCTCATTCATCCCGCTAGCACTGAACTGATTTTCAACAAATCAAATCAATCCGACTGGCGCAACTTGCTGCGTCAAATGGATTGGCAACAACGACTTCTTGCTAACGGCCCTGACGATCTTTCTTGGAACTAATTCAATCAAATTCACTCCCCTATTTCGCTAGCCAAATTGAATTTCATCACTTAGTTTGTGTGTATAAATTGATCCATTTTGAAAGTGCTAAGAAAGCGACTTCATATAACTGCATGTGTCTTAATTAGTAGTCTTGCACAGGTAATTTTACCGCTTGTTCAAGCTGAACCAACGACCTTCAGTCCTGAGAGTATTCAGTTTTTTGAGAATAAAATCCGGCCCCTATTCTCAAACAACTGTTTGGAGTGCCATAATGAAAAAAAACATAAGGGCAACCTGATTCTTTCATCACGCGATACAATCCTTAAAGGGGGCGACTCAGGGGGGGCGATCAAACTCAGCAATCCAAATGGAAGCCTATTAATTGAAGCCATCAAATACACTAATTCCGATTTGCAGATGCCTCCAAAAAAGAAACTAGGAAAACAAGATATTGCCAATCTTGAGAAATGGATCCGACTCGGAGCGCCTTGGCCAAATCCCAGCAAAATTGCTAACCTAACCAAATCAGAAAATGGTTTCTCAATAACTGATAAAGACCTTAAATACTGGGCTTTTCAGCCAATTAAGCCTCCAAAATTGAACCAAAAAAACAATCAATCTCCGATTGATCAATTAATTAATACTGAACTCGATGCAAAACACATCAAACCAAATAATATTGCAAAAAAATCCACACTGATCCGACGAGCCTACTTCGACTTGATCGGACTACCACCCAGCTTTGATGAGGTAGAAAAATTCATTAATGATAATTCTCCAGACGCATGGCCCAAATTAATTGAGCACTTACTTGGCTTGCCACAATACGGAGAACGATGGGGGCGACATTGGCTAGATGTGGTTCGTTTTGCACAAACTAACGGTTACGAGCGTGATGATGAAAAGCCTCTAGTCTGGAAATATCGCGACTATGTCATTCGTGCATTTAATCAAGATAAGCCTTACAACCGATTTGTACTTGAACAAATTGCTGGAGATGAATTACCGGATGTAGACAACGACAGCCTAATTGCTACTGGCTTTTATCGACTTGGTGTATGGGATGACGAACCAGATGATAAGCGACTAGCTGAATTTGATGGGTTAGATGACATCGTCAAGACAACATCTGAAACTTTCATGGGACTGACAGTAGGCTGTGCACGCTGCCATGATCATATGTTTGATCCCATTTCACAGCAGGACTATTATCAGATGCTATCTTTCTTTCGTAATGTTAGATACTACGATAAGCCTAAGTATGAATGGGACTCAGCTACCTACTCGCCACTTATATCTCCAAGGGAGGTTTTCAATTGGAAGAACAAAAAAAATAAACCAAAAAATGCCAAACCACCATGGGACGGTCACGAGTTTGCTATGACCGTCCGCGAACATGGTCCAATTGCAAAAGATACTCACCTACTTATCCGCGGTAACGCTGGGCGTCCGAGTAAAAAAGTAGAACCAGAATTTCTAAAGATATTAGCTAGTAGTAAACCAAAAATACCAAAATCTCCAAATCCATTTACCACGGGGCGACGGCTTGCATTAGCCAAATGGATAACCAATTCACAGCATCCGCTTACATCACGAGTAATGATTAATCGGATCTGGCAATTCCACTTTGGACGCGGTCTGGTTGCTACACCTAACGACTTCGGCAAAGCTGGAATGCCCTGTTCAAACGAGGCTCTTTTGGACTGGCTTGCTGCAGAATTCATTAATAATGGCTGGTCGATAAAACACATGCACAGAGTCATCATGTCCAGTGAGGTCT
>CEVX01147648.1_pt1 | contig 18230 bp, 15 predicted proteins | sample 356561 | NCBI WGS metagenome assembly CEVX01 (sample SAMEA2623886, study PRJEB7988) | marine metagenome | biome: marine biome (ENVO:00000447); feature: surface water layer (ENVO:00002042); material: "saline water (ENVO:00002010), including plankton (ENVO:xxxxxxxx)" | depth 5 m | reverse complement strand
TTTATAATATCTAAAGAATAATCTTTCAATTCATTTCTTAAGTAAGCACTAAGGGGTATATCAAAACCCTTCTTGGGTCTGTCAAGCAAATCTTTAGGTATATAATTATGAGCAATTTCTTTTAAAATATACTTCCCTGATCCATTTTTGTACTTATATTCAAATGGTAACTTCCAAGCATAAGATATAATTTCATGATCTAAAAAAGGAATTCTAGTTTCTAGACTTGCTGACATACCAGCTTGATCTACCTTTTTTAAAATGTCTCCTGGTAAGTAGTCTATAGTGTCTTGCATCATGGCTTTTTCAGCATAAGTCATCTCTCTATTCCATATATGATCCGAACTTAGAGGTATATTTGATTGTTTTTGTAAGAAATTATTACTAAAAGTTGAAAGTGTCTTATATAGTTCAGATTCATCCTTGAAATCAAAAATATTATTTAATTTACTAAACTTTTGTGGAAAGTTAGACACTAAACCTCCTAATAAAAAATTTGAAATATTTCTTGTTAAAAAATTATTAACAAGCCCTGAATTTTTAATTGATTTTCTTATTGGAAATGGGATCATTCCTAGAGAGTCAAAAACCTGTTGGCCTAAGAAATATCTTCCGTAACCACCAAAAATTTCATCACCACCATCGCCACTCAGAGATACCGTTACTTTAGATTTAGTTAAATCAGAAAGAAGTACAGTTGGAATTTGCGAAGAATCTGCAAAAGGTTCAGAGTAAATGGAAGGAAGTCTGTAAATAGTATCTATCAATTCTTTATCAGAAACATAAAGTTCTTGGTGGTCTGTACCGATATGGTTTGATATTTCCTTAGCTTCTTCAGCTTCATTGTGGACTGAAGAGTGGAAACCAATAGAAAAAGTTTTAATCTTATTAAGGGAATTCTTTTGCATTAAAGCAACGATTAAAGAAGAGTCATAACCTCCAGATAGAAATGCGCCAAGCGGAACATCAGAGATCATCCTTTCTTTAACTTTGATATCTAATAAAGCATCTAACTCTTCTTTTGCTTGCTCATAGTTACTTATTGGATATTTTAAAGAATTATCAACGGTTTCTATGAAACTCCAATATGAATAGGTGGACATATCTACCACTTTGTTTTCATTTAATTTAAAGCTAAGTACAGTCCCGGGTATTACTTTCTGTACTTCTTTAAAAACTGAAGCTCCCTCTGGAAAATAAGACTTAGTAATAAAAAAGTTAATATTATCTATATCTAAATTAAGTTTACCTTTTAATAGATTGATCAGTGGCTTTAGCTCAGAACTGAAGCTAAGTTCTTGATTGATTAAAGAGTAATAAAGAGGTTTTTCTCCTAATCTATCTCTACATAAATGAACTATATTTTCTTGTTTGTCATACAAAGAAAACCCGAACATTCCTTGTACCTTTTTTAATGCTTTATTTAAGCCATAATTTTCAATCAAGCAAAGAAATACCTCGGTATCAGATGTGCCTTTGAAAGTGATATTGAATTCTTCTATTAATTTTCTTTTTAAGATAGGAAAATTATATATCTCGCCATTAAAGACAATTACATACCTTCCAGAAGAGGATTTCATTGGCTGATCTCCATTTTGAGAAAGGTCTATAATGGATAACCTTCTGAAGCCTAAAGCAAACCCATCATCATTATATATCCCGTCTGAATCAGGGCCTCTGTGGATAATTGCTTCATTCATTAAAGATATCTTTCGCCTTAATTCATCTGGTGAAAGAGCGTTGGAAAAAATACCATTAATACCACACATCTTTAATTTTCTAATGCCTGAATGTATTGGTTAGCTATATTCTCTATATTATATCTTCCTTGAATATCTGCTGTTATTTCTGACGAATTAAAAGAACTACGATTCATCTGCATATGAACAATTTGCTTAGTGAGATCAGCAGCATTTTCATTTTCAAAAGTTAATCCATTTATTCCTTTAATTACGATCTCTTCATTAGCCCCGGGACACCTTGAAACAATACTTGGTAAACCAAGAGATAAGGCCTCTATTAGCGAATTTGGGAAACCTTCATATCTTGAAGGCAAAATATAAGCATCCATTTGTTTAATTAAAGGATAAGGATTCTCTTGATTTCCCATCAAGTACACGCACTCATTTAATCTGTTTTCTTCTAAACCTACTTTAAACTTATTGAAGGCTTCATCTCCATACACATCACTTCCACATATATAAAACCTCATACTATTAATTCTATCTTTAGGAATGATGCTAATCGCATCAAGAAGCACATCATAGGCTTTCTGATACTTAAATGACCCTAATAAGATAAAGTTAAAATAATCTGTATCAATTTCTACTAGACTTTCTTGTTTTGATTTTAAAGAAACCTCCAAAAAATCTATACCATTATTAATCACTATAAACTTAGTAGAATCTCGTAATCGTAGAACCTTAAGAGCATCCTGTTTCATGGAATTAGATTGAAAGACTACTAAATCTGACAATTTAAATATTATCTTCTGCTTCAATTTTTTTAAGTAAGATTTTATGCCTTGATTTTTAATCTCAGCACTTAGAGTATTTCCTAGTCTGGAAACTAAGAAGAAATTTATAAATAGTAGCTTACATAAAGCACTTGGAGCTGTTGAATTAACTGTTGCTAGAACTGTAACCATTCCATTGTAATTTAATTTTCTTATATTTTTATAAATAGCCCAAGTTCTAAAAAAAATATTTTTTGAAGGTTTTGTTGTTAAGGATTCATAAGCTTCTAAGTCTTCGACATAAAAAGTTTTGTTAGGACAAGATATATTCTTAAAAAGTCTCTTAAAGAAGTTCTGAGCTCCCCCTATTTCGTTATTAGGAATAATTAGTAAAAGGTTTTTTTCTTGAATCATCTTTAAGATTTCATGACTATTTCTATTTACTCAAGATTTATAATAACTAACATACCAATCTAAGAACTGCTTAACTCCGTCTTTGACAGAAACTTGAGGATTATAATTAAACTCTCTTCTTAGTTTAGAGGTATCACAAAAAGTATTTGCTACGTCACCAGCCTGCAGAGGAACAAACTCCTTCTTAATCTCTTTTCCAAAATACTCCTCAATAATTTCAATAAATTCCATTAATTGAACTTTCTGCCCCCTTCCTATATTTAGTATCTGCCAAGGAGCCTCACTTTGAGAAGGACTTATCTTTGCTGACTTATCCTTTTGAGGAGGCAAAGTAATGATGCTGTTTATTCCAGCAACAATATCATCTACATAAGTAAAATCTCTGGAATGCTCTCCATAATTATTTACTCTTATGGTTTCATTCTCAATGGCTGCCTTCGTAAATATAAATAAAGCCATATCCGGCCTCCCCCAAGGGCCATAAACTGTAAAGAATCTTAAACCAGTAGTAGGTAATTCATATAGGTAAGAATAAGAATGAGCCATAAGCTCATTACTTTTCTTTGAAGCAGCATAAATACTTAGCGGATGATCAACATTGTGATCTTCATTGAAAGGTATCTTTTTATTAAGACCATATACTGAGCTTGAAGACGCATAAAGTAGATGTTCAACAGCCTGCCTTTTACCTAATTCTAAAATATTAAGGAAACCATTTACATTTGAAGATATATATTCATGAGGATTGACCAAAGAATATTGAACACCTGCCTGAGCAGCAAGGTTGATAACTATGTCAAAGGAGAAGTCGTCGTCTAAACTAATCATTTTTGAGTTATCAGAGATATCTAACTCTATAAATTCAAATTTATTAAGCTTCTGAAGCTCGGAAAGCCTATCTAATTTTAATTGTTTATCATAATAGCTATTTAAGTTATCTATACCAACTACCCTATAACCTTCCAAATCTAGTTTTTTTGCAAGATGAAACCCTATGAATCCTGCAACACCAGTTAAACAGACAGTTTTCATAATTTAAAATCTACTTTTTCTTTAGGGAAGGTTTCTTTCAAATCATAAAACAAAACAGCATTAGACCCCAAGGCTTTAATTGTTTTATATCCTAGCTGTTTAAATTCATTATGAGGTACAGCTATTAATATTGAATCATATCTCTTATTTTTTGAAGGAATTTTGGCTAATACTGACTTTTTAGGATAATGCTTTAATACTTCAGAGTGTTCAGCTTGAGGATCAAAAACATCTACTTTTAATGATTTAGAGGTAAGATCATCATAAATTTCTTTAACTTTAGAATTTCTCATGTCAGGGCAATCTTCTTTAAAAGTCAGTCCTAATATCAAAATATGAGCGTCCTTATATTTGATTTTTTTCTTTTTTAGATCATCTAGTAAGTTTTTAGAAATATAATGCGGTATGGATTCATTTGTTTGCCTTCCAGATAATATCATTTTTGGTTCAAATCCAACTTTTTTTGCTTTGTAAGTCAAATAATAAGGGTCTACCCCAATACAGTGTCCGCCCACTAAACCAGGCCTAAAATCAAGAAAGTTCCATTTTGTTGCTGCAGCATCTATGACTTCATTGGTATCAATATCAAGTCTTTTGAACAAAAGGGATAATTCGTTTACTAAAGCTATATTTATATCTCTTTGAGTGTTTTCTATCACTTTCGCAGCTTCTGCAACTTTGATAGATTTTACGGGATATGTTCCCGCCTTAATTATTGATTTGTATATACCGTCAACAACTTTTAAAGCTTCTGCATTAGAGCCGCTTGTTATTTTCTTAATGTCGGTTAATTTTCTATTGTTGTCACCAGGATTAATTCTTTCAGGACTATAACCAACGAAAAAGTCTGTATTGAGATATAAACCAGATTCTTTTTCTAAAAGGGGAACACAAAATTCTTCTGTAAGTCCAGGATATACAGTAGATTCAAATATGACTAAATCATTCTTTTTAAGGATCTTCCCAATATTTATACATGCATTCTTCAAAGGCATAAGATCGGGTTCACGTTTTTTATTTATCGGAGTAGGAACTGTCAGTATATAAACATTTTCTTCTTCAATTTTCTTTTGATCATGAGTAAGACATGCCTTCAAGTCTCTTAAGTCTTTTGAACTTACTTCATTAGTAATATCTTTTAATTTTTTTAGCTGTGATATTCTATTTTTAGATAGATCAAACCCCTTCACACTATATTTCTTTGAAAGTTCTACTAATAAAGGTAGGCCGACATAACCTAAACCTATGACTGCGATTCTCTTATTCTTTAACATCTAAGTTTTTTATACTCATTTGATCGTTTGAGTGAATAGCTTTGAAAATATTTTGAAGATTAAGCTTCAAGTAATTTAAATTATACTCGAATCATCAAACTTCTTTAAGGATTAGTATAATTAATCAGTTTGTTCCAAACTTCCCCTGTTTGTAATGAAACTATTTCGGCAGAAAAATCTTTTTCTACCATCTTTCTTCCTTTTATTCCCATAGATCTCCTTAAATCTTTATTCATAATCAATTTAGATAAAGATTGAGCTAAAAGAACTGAATCTTTAAGTGGAACCAGATAGCCGTTTATGCCATCTTGCACTATCTCTCTACAACCAGGGGCATCTGTAGTAACTATAGGACGACCACAACTGGCTCCTTCCAATAGGGCTTTAGGAAGACCTTCTCTATAAGAAGGTAAACAAACTATGGAACATCCTTGAAAGTGTTTTACCATATCTTCCTTAAATCCTAGAATGTCAACAATACCCTCTTTTTTCCAGTTATTTATTTGCTCTTCTGAAATACATTCGGGATTATGTGGGTCAGTTTCTCCAAGTATTGAGAACTTAGCCTTTACTCCTTTTACTTTTAGTATTCTTGCTGCTTCAACAAATTCTCCTATGCCTTTATCCCATAGCAACCTAGCGGGTAATATCACTTCGGGTAAAGAAGAAATATCTTCTGTAAAAGAAAATTGATTTATGTCCACACCAGCACCCTTAATTAGGTCTACTTTTTCTTCTTTAATTACTCCCAGATCTGTAAGTATCTTTAAATCATCAATATTTTGAATAATCAAACGAGATCTTTTTCCACTGAAAGAAAATTTTAGAAGAAGAACAATAAAAGGTCTTAAAATCCTAGCTAGAAATTTTTGAGAACTGAATATAAAGCCTAGACCTCCTAATGCAAATACTTTTGATTTAGAGAAAACAAGTTTACTTGCAAAAGAAGAGTATATTACTGGTTTTAAAGCAACAGCATGAATTAAATCGGGCGAAAACCGCAATAAGGTCTTAACAACTTCAAAAAATGCTTTAAATTCAAAAAATAAGTTAAATGAACCTCTTTCTAATGACCAATCAAATACCTTGATACCCTCATTTATTAAAAATTCTTTGTACCTAGAATTTTTACATATAAGTCCTACCTCATATCCAAGCTCCAATGCATGCTTAGCTAAATGCAATCTGTGAGAAATAAAATATCTATCTTCTACAACAACAAAAAGAATTTTTCTTGATTTACTATTCATAAAATATTTTTATTTTATCGACAGAAGGTAAAACTTTTGAGAATCATGAATAATTGATTTTATTTCTGTATCTAGTTTGCATTTATTTGTAAGTCGATCTTTGAGTGAATTTACATAATTATAAGCAAGATCTATATCCTTAAGGCCATTATTGGCAATATACGAATGAAGGCTTAAAGGTATTATTGCTAGCGATGTACTGCCCTGTACATAACCATCATAAATTTGATTACAAATTTCTTTTGGATCTTGAAGGTTTATTTGATTTGAAGCTACTCCTTTTTGATTTTTACTGAAAAACTTACTATCTAAAGATTTTTGAAAATATTGATATGAAACTCTGGTTAAAGGATTATTTAGATCAAACTTTCTTGTATTTAAAACTCTAATTTTTCTTTGATTTTCTGTCATTTTAAAAGGTAATTTGTTTTCTTGATCAATGAACAAATATCTTGAATCTCCATATCGGTAATCTGACCAAGCAAGAAAAATATCCTTGGAGGCGAAAGAGCCTGCCGGATATAAGACTATATTGTCATATTGATTGATATAAAGAGAGTAGAGGTTAGAAAAGCTTGTATCTAAGTTTTGAGCTCTTTTATCTGATAGGTAGTTAAAATTAAATTTTATAGAAAGAATTAATAAAAATACTATGAAAAAGACATGTAAATTAAATCTAGAATTAAAAACCTTCTTAGGTAAAGGTAAACCAATAACAAGAATTAACATTCCCAACAGAGGAATGTAATTCCTTAATGAATAAGAAAAGGATAAATAGTCATCTGCACTCCACGCTTTAATGCACATGGTTATTAAGAGAAATAAGAGAAATGATATACAAACGGTTTTATATATATTTTTATAATTAAAGTTATAAACCCTCTTTAATTTTGTTACAAGATATATTAAAACTCCTAAAAATAAACTGATTAAAAATAAACTTATATATAAATTAGAAAATATAAACTCAAAATCTGCATAAGAGTAATTATGATGTGTTAAGAAGAATGGAATAAACGGTAGAACTGGCCATGTAAAAATAGAAAAGCTTAAGGAAGTGACTACTAAAGAAAGAAATAATTTTCTTAAGAATTTCTCTTGCCCAATTTCACTTAATAATAAAGAGATATAGAAAGGTATGCCTAAGACTATTGCAGGAAATTTGATAGCCACAGCAAGTCCTAAAAAAATACTAAACAATAAAAGATAGAGCTTAGAGCCCTCATCTAGTTTATAACCCAATGCTACAACTAAAATGCTTACGCCAAAAAGTATCCCATTAGGAGACAGATGATCTACTAGGACAAACCCTGCAGGAAATAAAATTAACAAAGATAAAATAAGAAAGAAAATAGAAAGTTCATGTCTCAAAATTATTCTTGACCCGATGTATATCATTAAAAAATTAATGCTAATTAATAAAAATCTTGATGAAGCAATAATTTCTTCTACCGTATAAATATCTCTAAAAAGAACTAACATAGATTTACACAAGAGAACTATCGGTATTCCGGGATGAAGAAAATCCATCGAGTGACCATTAATAAAACTACTAACTATATTTGCAAAATAGTCAGGTTCTCCGTCATATGCAGATTCGCCTGAGAATCCACCAGCTAAAAAATATGGATATGGATAAATAAATGACAGAAAATAGGCAATTATTATAGTGAATAAGATTACTAAAGAGACTTCCTGAATATTAAATTTAGTTCTGTAATTCATTTTTGCTAATTCAATAAAATTTATACAGAATCCAATCGATCTTTCTTTAGTCTGTAAATATATCTAAAAGTTCTTTTAACAAGATTCCATCTATTGACGAGGGAACCTCCACCCCCTTTAGCTACACCAAATTCTCTTTTTTTAAAATGCACAGGAAATGAAATAATTTCATAGTTATTTATTTTAGCTTCATAAAGTGCAAATAGATCTAAAGAAAAATCTTTAGGCGAACGGTCTTTTAAGAATTTATCATAAAAAGATCTATGGAAAATCTTTGGTTGAGCATTTATATCATTCAGTCTGACTTTTAAAAGAAAAGAAACAATTACTTGCATTCCATAAGTTAATAGTAAGTCGAAAAAAGGTCTGTATTTTCTTTTACCTTTTATGAATTGCTTACCCCCACCAGCATGAGAACCAATGATTTCTAAACCTCTGATAACATCATTTGGATCAGTCTGTAAATCTGCATGGGTCCAGCATAAATATTCATATCTAGCTTTTTTAAGGCCTTCTAAAATATCATTACCGTACCCTTTCTGGCTTTCCATTAGAATAAGTGAAAATATATCTTTATCTAAATTTCTAAACTCTTCAATTAATAATAAATTCGTATCATCACTCGAACATCCATCAACGATTATTACTTCAATATTATATTTGCTAGTAAAGAAAACCTCTTTAAGCTCCTTAAGAAGTAAAAGGATATTTTCTGCTTCATTAAAACAGGGAATTACTACTGATAAACCTATCTTTCTTTGGTCCATTCTTCATTATTATGAAAATTAGTCCAATAAGAGATTGTATTTTCATAGTTTTCGTAATCTAAAGGAGTGCCCCAACAGATGTATTTAACATCAAAAAAACTAACTTTTTTTTTGTCTTCAATATAATATTGAAGAACTTTATCAACGTAATATTTTCCATCTAAAGTATCCTCAGACTTGATCATACCTTCAAGATAACTTAAAAAGGTTTTGGCACTTTTAAACCAGAACATGCCTGTAGTGGCGTGATCGTTCATTGGGTTTGCGCTTACAGTTTTTTTTAAAGAAATTTTGCTTAAATATTTACCATCATCTTTTAGCTTAGCCCAACTATGCGCTTCTGGGTTTTGAGCTATGTTTTCATCATTACTATGACTAATCATTAACGCGTCCGATTCAAGCTTTGCTTTCTCAAAGGCTTCTAAATCTATATCTATTCCATTATCACAAGCTCCGATTAGAAGCTCTTCTTCTTTATTGAGATGATCTTTCGCCAAATAACAGCCATAAGCTTGATCTAACAAAACATTATCATGTATGAATATTGTATCTTTAAATCTTTTCAAAATTTCTTTTTCAGTACCATTTTCCTCATGAAACTTTCTATCAATACATATGATGGTATTTTTATTATCCTCAATACCAGGAAGATCTTTCATGGCACAAATAATCATTGGTAATTTCTCCCCTGAGTGTCTGTCTGTAGTAAGCAGACAAGCCTTATTTTCAGTATAGCCAGCCTCCAAGAACCTACTTCCTTTGCCTCCCATTGGAATCAAAATAATCATAAGCTAGCCTTTTTAATTTTACCTATAGTATTAATCCAGAAAAGATAATCTTCTAAATCTTCCGGGGTTCCCCACTGACAAAAATAATCTATGTTACTAGGACACCAGACCTTCAAACCATCTCTAACTAGGTAATTGAAAGGAAGACTCATATAGAATTCTTCGTTTATATGTTCATTTGATTGTATTAATTCTTTACAGTATTTTTTTAACATCGAAGCATCTTTAAAATAAAAAACACCTGGTGAATTAAAATCTTTAGTTTTATCTTCATTCCAAGCATGCTTTTCTTTAATCTGAATTAGATAATCTTCTTTATCTACCTTGCATGAGCCATATAAATTTTGCATAGGGAGGAGGTGAGGATGAAAGCCTGAATAACAAGGGATAGAGCCATCACAATCTAAGTCTTTTAAATCAGACTTAAATTTATTGTAATTCCAATGCATATAGTAATCACAATAGCTAATTAAAATCGGTCCATTCAAGTTTAATAATGAGACTGCCTTCAAAGTATCCATAACAGGGCCTTTTTTTTCCCAATCCTTTATAGAAATAATTCTTCCCTCTGGAGCGATTCGAATTAACTCACTCTCGAGATAATCAAATTCACTCAGATGACTTTCTCTACAGATAAAATTAATAAGATGTTCATCTCCCTTAAACATTTTTACTACCCATTCAATAATTGGTCTGCCATGAACTTCTATGAAAGGTTTCAAGCGACTATAGCCTTTGTTTACGAAACGAGAGCCATTGCCGGTCATAGGAATGAGAATTTGCATATCCTCTGTTAAACCCATAAATCTTGTCTCTTTGTACAAATAGCGTCAATTTCCATATCTTGTATCAAGTCTTTAAATACAGGAATCTGCTTTAAAGAATGACCCTGCAATTCTGGTGAAACTAGACAAATTTTAAAACCAGATTGCTTTAATTGTTTATATATTTCATGAGTTAAAGGAAGTTTATTAAAACAATCTATCCATACCCATCCAGCTTTTCCTGTAAAAGATAAAGCATACTCTAAAGGTTCAAATTCAGAGAATCTGACTGCTAAGTTTTTTGGAGATAATATAGGATTTGCACCTTGCGTTAGAAGAGAATACTTAACTAAAAAGGGCATAGACATATCCAAAAAGAACCAGTTCTTTATTTCATAAGAATCCATCATGGAGATACATTCTTTTTCTATCCCTTCAGTTTTTATATTTATAATCAAAGGACCGTTATGCTTCCATTTCTCCAAAATATAATCTAACTTTTCTGGATTATTTTTGTGATGCTGAAAAGGATCATGATGAAGTATCAGTTCATCATTGTGATATCTAACGTCTAATTCGATTCCATTTTCAAAAGGAACCGAATCTAAATCTGTTACCGTATTTATTCTATGATTGATAAATCTCATCATGTTATAAGGCTTTGACGATATTTTTCACCTTCCATATCAAGGAGCTTATTAACTTCTTTTTCAGGTAAAAAAGAAGGCTTAAACCCAATTTTTTCTATACTTTTAATTATATAATCATAGGAGCATATTGTTTCTTGTGCTTCTAATGAACTAATAAAATCATTGCTTGCCATGGTATAAACAGCCTGGTCAGGAAACAAAACTTCTTTTTTATTAGAACTTGGAATATAACTTCTTTCCTCATTAAAAACGAAATCATCTAAGTTAAATTTATCTTTTATAATATTTGAGACTTCATTATGTACTTTAAGAACTGTTTCTGAATCATCTGCCCAAACAATCAGTCCATGATTTTGAAGAAAAATACATCCCTCCTTAGCCAAAGGAGTCGGAATATTCTCTTTGAGTTCTAATGTTATATCCCTTCCAGGGGTAGCATATTTTACCCAAATGAATTCAGGGAATAGTTTATTAATCTCTTCTTTCCCCTCTTCAGAGCAGTTAAGTACGTTGACATATGCTGAGTGAGTATGGACAACATATGTACCTAAAAGCGAATGAAAACCTGTTTCGATAGATGGTCTATTATCAGTTTCAACAACAAATGAGTGTATCTTTTCAGTAAAAAGTGATTCATTTAAGTCTGGGTTATTTAAATATTGATTTAACATAGAGTAATCTACGACGCTGAATCCTTGTTCATGAGTGATATCTTTTAATTTTACTCCCGAAGCCTTTATCGCCATCTGCGATTCATTAAATTTAACTGAAGTGTTGCCACCTCCTCCTTGCACATAAGATATTTTTTTTCCTATTTCTATGGAGGCTTTTGAGAAATTTTGAAGATGTTTATTCTTTTCCATAATTTGCATCTTCAAAAATAAAGAAAGTTAATATAACCAATAGCGCGCCTAAACTTGATGAGGGCCAGTCAGGATAATCAACGCCCAGATCTACTAAGCTAGTTATGTTGGAGTTTGCAACTTCAGAAATCTCTTCTTTTGATGCATTTCCAAATATTTCTATTTCCTGCTTATCTTCATCTAAATAATTGTGTGATACATTTAGATCTTCAATTCCATCAAGATTATCAACTAAATTTTCAATGAAAATTGAATTAGGCATTAATAGATGATATTTGATATCTATATTTTCTTGATTATCGCCTATATTATTTATAGGGTTGATAGGCTTAGGAGATATTAATATATCTGCGTACTTAGCTTGAGACCTTACATAATTCTTTGAATCCTCCTCCCTGTCAGATAACAAATCTAAAACCTTTTCTTTTGAATAACCTCTTTTTTCAATATCTCTAGTTATTTTCCAATGATCAGAAAGGTCTTTATCGGGCTGTATAAATAGTTTCACGTCATAAATTTGCCTTTGCCTGCTTAGATAAAATGCATGTAATCCTTCAAAAATGATAAGGTTATTTGGAGCCAGGTTAAGATCATTAGAAAAAGTACCATCATCATGATTGTACATTTTTCTTAAAATACCTTTGCCCGCTTTCAAACTATTCAACATATCTATTTCTTGATGTAATAAATTAGCTTTTGGATCCAAGTGAGTAAATTCTTCCCATTTTTCATGTCCTCTTTGCCACTTATGCATATCATCCCCTCGTATAACTAAGGAATTCATCGAAGTAAAAATATTTGATAGAGACTCAGATATCGTCGTCTTACCTGCTCCAGAATCTCCACCCACCCCTACAAGGTAGGGAGCTGAAGTTATTTTATGTTTACTGTAACTGTCTATTCCTCTTCTATATATAAAAAAACAATTTACACCAAGAGAAACTTGTAAGAGTGTAAATGCTATCCCTTTATAAGCTTCAGGATTAAGGCCTACTTCTGTTAATAATAAATAAATACTTGTATCAGATTGAAGAAGACTAAAAACATTTAGATAATCAGAATTCTCAACCAAAGAGAAATATAATAGATATGCAAATTGCAAAAGCATTAAAAGAAGAAAATACCTATCTACAGATTTTGCATAGAAATACGTTAGAAAAGGTATAAACCAAAAGTACCAACCCTGCATAGGTGTTATAAACATAAGGATTATTCCAAATGAAAAACCTAAAAACATCATAAAAATATCTCTGTTATAGGTTTTGATAAGAAATCCTCTCAGCGCCAATAATAGTAAGCAAGCAGGGATAAAATAGAAGGACGACTCCCCTATTAGAAAGGATAATTCAAAAATTCTTGTTTGTTCCTCATTAAAAAAAACCATCTCTTGAAAAGATGGATCAAAAATGAAAGGCAAGTTAACTAAAAAAAAGCAAATTGCAGAACTTAAAATAAATATAGAAGTATTTTTAAAACTATTATCTTTAGAAATAAGCAATAAAACTATAAATGGCAAAGAGAGGATTACCATTGTTTTAGTTGAAATTGCCAGGCCAAGAATAAGTCCCGATAAAAGAATATTCTGCTTAAATAAATAATTAAGACTTAAAAATAAGAGAAATATAGGGATGACATCTAACTGTCCATGAATATAACTGATATAAAAAAGGACTGGTGAAAACCAATATAACCAAATCAATCTCTTTTGTGATTCTGCTCTAACCCATGAACTTAATATTAATAGTATTCCTAAATCTGCCAGTAATAGGGGCAATCTGTAAATAGAAAAGCTTAATTGCACAGGAAGTGTTTCAAGGTCAAGAAAGAGTTCCGCTAAAAATACAGGAGTCGATAATATAAGAAGCATCAAAGTCGGATAAGGAAAATTTTGAGGACTATTTACATCTAAAAAATTTCTATAAGGATTTTCAAGATTAGTAACGAAGAAGTCTATAAAGGGAATGAAAAGATCTTTAAGAACAAAAGAAGCAAAAAGAGTGCCAATCAACAGCTTAAATACAAACCCCAAGATTATGAGATTTTTAGAATCTAAAATATTATTATTCATTTAAATTTACTAGGTAAGATCTTATTCCTAATTTTGATGCCCCTTCAATATCTTTAATTAAATTATCTCCAATCATTATTACTTCTTCAGCATTTAAATTAAATTTTTCCAAGGCATATCTAAAAATTGTAGCATTTGGTTTTTCTACTCCTACTTCTTCTGAAGTAATCAAGAAAAAATCTTCATATCCCAACTTACTTAGTTTTCTAATTTGATACGCTGTTTGCATATCACTTATAGCACAAATTTTTATTTCTGGAATCCGCTTTCGGCAAAATTCAAAAAAACTTTTCATTTCCTTATTTGGTTCAATATTTTGAATTAATGAAGACCAATAGATTTCCTCGAACTCTAAAGCATATTCGTAAGCACATATACTTGATAAAGCGGGCATTTCTTCAAACATATCTTTGAATGCAAGCAATCTTGATCTACAAGAACTTCCAGGAAAAAGGCGATCTGTGACCTCATCTCTAGCCTTTCTATATCGTATTTCAAATTGGTTTTGATCATAGAGAGAGATCTCTAAATCTTTACCAAAATATTCCATATATTTGTTATAGCAAGATTTAATAGCTAAGGGATGAGTTTCTTTATACGAATATAAAGTATCGTCTATATCAATAAAAATAGCTTTGATGTTTTCTAAATCTATTTCTTTTAGATCTTTTATGTTGAATTCTTGATTCATATATCGAAATTAATTAAATAAGAGACTTAAGATAATTCCCGTAATCACTTTCAGGTATATTTACTAAATTCTTTTCTAATTTTTCTTTACTTATCCACCCTTGAGAAAGAGATATTTCTTCTGGACATCCTATGCTCAAACCTTGTCTCTTTTGAATGGTACGAACAAACTCAGAGGCTTCTACTAGACTATCTTGAGTGCCAGTATCCAACCATGAAAATCCTCTTCCCATAAGTTCAACATCTAGTAAATCATCTTGTAAATAAGATTCAAGAAGATCAGTAATTTCTAATTCGCCCCTTGAAGAAGGTGTTATTGATTCAACTCTTTTAGTAGCTGTAGAATCTAAAAAATATAAACCTGTGACTGCAAAATTAGAAGCAGGTTTGGCAGGCTTTTCTTCAATGGAAATTACTTTTCCTTTGTCATCGAAATCTACAACTCCATACCTTTCAGGATCTAAAACTTGATATCCAAAAACTGTTCCTTTTGCAGTGTTTTTATTTGCTGATTTAAGTAACTTTATAAGCCCCTGACCATAGAATATATTATCCCCTAAAATTAAAACCGAAGGAGAGCCTGCAAGAAAATCTTTAGCTAAAGTATATGCCTGTGCAATCCCTTCAGGTTTGTTTTGTTCAATGAATTTTAAGCTGATACCCCACTGCTCTCCATCGCCTAGTAAATTTTCATATTGACTCCTATGCTTTGGAGTAACAACTACCGCAATCTCTTTTATACCTGCCAGCATTAGAATTGATAATGGATAATAAATCATAGGTTTATCGTATATAGGCAATAATTGCTTAGAACTTTCTATAGTTAAGGGGTAAAGCCTTGATCCTAAGCCACCTGCTAAAATTATTCCTTTTCTCTCACTCATAGATTAACCTCTTAATTCTTTTAAAACTTTCTTTAAATCATCTTTCCAGAATGGTCTAGTTATGCCAAACTTTTTTTCAATCTTAGAACAATCTAGGCAAGAATCTAGTGGTCTTTCAACCCTCGAGCCATAATCCAAGGTCTTTATCTTTTTTATCTGAACTTCGCCCTTATCTTGAAAGATGGCTTCTGCAAAAGAAGACCAGCTAACATCAGGAATTCCAGAAAAATGATAAATTCCTTTAAGGCTAGAGTCATCCAAAAGTTTATAAGATATTGCCACAATTGCTCTTGCAATTGATTTAGCAGAAGTTGGTCCTCCTATTTGATCATATACAATTTTTAAGGTCTTATTATCATTAGAAGCATTTAGTATATTTTTTACAAAGTTGTTACCATACGAAGAGAAAACCCAAGAAGTTCTTAAAATTAAAAAAATACAATTTGATTTTACTATTCCAACTTCTCCTAAAAGTTTCGATCTGCCATATGCATTTAAAGGATTAACGGCGTGATCTTCAGATTTAGGTCCTTTTTCATAACCATCAAATACATAATCTGTTGAAAGATGTATAAAAGGGCATTTAATGTGTTTTGCCGCTTCAGCCATAGCCGTCGGGGAATGGCCATTTATTACATTTGCTAACTCCTCTTCATCTTCAGCTTTTTCAACATTCGTATAAGCAGCAGCATTAATAATTAAATCAGGACTGTTCAAATAAATTACTTCTGCACATTGATCAGGATGCTCTAAATTAGCAACTTTTCTATCTGCATAAATAATTTCAGCATCTTCATATTCTTTTAAACAAACCCCTAACTCTTGTCCTACTTGGCCTAGCTTACCAAAAACCAATATCTTCATTACTTAAGTATAAATGTTTATTTGAGAAGAATCTCACCCTTCCCTTCACCGCAGTAGATTAAGGCCTTATCTTCGTTAGACCGGTTTTCATAGACATTACAATCAGTTTTCTGCCTCATGAAAGAACCCAAAGGAATAATCCAACCTCCGCCTCTATCAATAACTACGTTTGGTCCTGATTCAATGAATAAATCTTTGAAATCTTTAAGTCTATTAACCGGATCCAATAAATATCTGTCACTAAATACAACTAAAACTATGAATATACTTAATATAGATATCAAATTAACTACTCTTGTTAGTTTCAATAAATACGGCTCTACTAAAATAATAAAAAATATCATAGAGGGTACAAAATATCTCGGGCCTATAAAAAAAGTTTCAGATAACCTGCTAGAAAACGCTAAGAATAAAATTCCTAAAGCAAATAACAGGATGCCAAAATCTAATTGCTCAATATCTTTTTTGAAAACTTTTACTAAAAATATAAAAGACATTCCGAAAAAAGATACAAACTCAACTAGTCTAGAAGGAAGGTCAGATTTTAAAACTATTTGAGGAATAAAGAAGCTAATTGGGTTTGATAAGAAAAAGAATAAATTTTCTTTCAAGATAAATGACATGTCAGCCCTCTCGCTATTCCAATTAGGCATTACATATAAAGAAAATAAAAGTATCCAAGGGATTAAGATTGTTAATTTAAAATCAAAACCGGTCCTTCTAAGCAAAATTAAATATAGAGGCAATGAAACTAAAACGGGAGCTTGAGAGGTTGCGAAAACTAAAACAGTAATAAATTCAATCCAAGAGAGTTTCCTATTCTCTTTATATGCCAGCACAGGAATAAGGGCAGTAATAAAAAGGCCGGTCCAAATAGAGTTTGTTAAGTTATAAAAAATTAATGGGAAAAATGCACCTAAGTAGCATACAAAAATAAGTATTAATAAGTTATTTCTTACAATTTTGCTAAGTATTGATATAAATAAAATAAAAGAGAATAAAGAAAAAGCCATGTACCCAAAGGCTTGAAAAAAAGGTGAAAAATTACTTAAACTGTAGGCAAGAAGTTGAGAGAGAAAGGCGATTTGACCATTATAATAAATAAATATATCTCCGCCTTGAAGGTAATTCAATCTATTAAAATAAACATTACTATCTTCAACATCTAAGAAATTAAAAATAAAGTAGGAAATTGCTATCAAAAATGAAAGCAAATATAGAAAATTAATATTCGATAAAGTATTTTTATAAAAATTTAAGTTAAAAAAACTCATTTAAAAGATAAGAATTAACTTTTACTCTTCATAACTGCACAGTTTCCTTGTCCACAATCTTTTATAACCACAGTTGAGAAGTTATATTGATTATTAATTGCGATAATTAATTTTTTCCACTGAGAAAAGGATACAGGATTGTCATGTTGCGGCGTCCAAGCATCATTAGTATCACAAATTGACCAATCTTTTGCATCGTCTAAAGATATATTTCCGTTAAGGTATAAATTGATTCCGTAAACACTATTTGGAGATCTATTTATAAAATATCTTAAAAATTTAAAAGCTCCTTTTTTGTTTTTTAAAAAACTTAATAATTTGACCTGAATAGGGAACATGAAATCTACAAACTTCTCAACGAATTTCATTCTTTTCTCGTTTGTTCTTACTAGTCTAGAGAAAATAGGTCTTATAAGGTAAATCCAAGGATTATAGTGTTTAATATTATTCGAATAAATATCAACCAAT
>CEVX01167558.1_pt1 | contig 18260 bp, 14 predicted proteins | sample 356561 | NCBI WGS metagenome assembly CEVX01 (sample SAMEA2623886, study PRJEB7988) | marine metagenome | biome: marine biome (ENVO:00000447); feature: surface water layer (ENVO:00002042); material: "saline water (ENVO:00002010), including plankton (ENVO:xxxxxxxx)" | depth 5 m | reverse complement strand
CAAATTCAAAAATAGTATACTTTGCCTTAACGTTAATATTATTTAAAATAGCTCCCTGTAAATAAAGTTGGAGATCAGATTGAGAATACTCTCCTAAAATACGTTCTCCACCATTTTGAAAGGTACATGTTTTAAGAGATTGATGTAATAAGCCATTATCAACAAGATAATTTGCAATCCGTTTAACTTCGTAATGTTCTGGCATTAGTGATTTTGAAAATAATCAAAAACAACTTTTTTCCGATGAGAAAAAAGAGCATTATTTAAATGTTTAGCTAACAAATGATAGCCAAATTTACCAACAATACCAAACGGCATAAGCAGATGTACTGTATCTGTAATTAAGGTACCCTCATCATGCTTGGTAAAGGTATGAGAATGATGCCAATAAGAGTGAGGTCCCTGTAATTGAATATCAACAAAAGAATAAGGTGGATCATAATCTACAATTAACGATGTCCAACGAATAGGAAGCCCCATAATAGTAATAGAATAATCAAAAACAGCACCTTCTTTCATAACAATAGGATCTGGTGTTAACAAATTAAAATGCATATAAGAAGGTGTAATAAGAGATAAATTTTTTGGAGTATTAAAAAATTCAAAAACAATATCTATAGGTTTATTAATAACTAGTGAATCTTGAATTTTGTACATAAGTTACTCCCTGCTTTATTTTTTTTCAATTAAATATAATAAATAATAATAAAAATAGATTTGACACACCACAATATCGTGCGAAACCAATTTCCTTTTTCTAACGATACAGCTAACGATAGACTTGGATTAGAAATTAACTGTCGATGAATTGGTACTTGAACCAAAAATGTAATAAGCCAAATAATAACTAAAATCAAAAATGAAACATAAAAAAAAGGTATTTTAACAACCAACATCAAAAAAAACAAAGAAAAAAACTCACATAACATAGCTGGAACAACAAGTAACGAGATACGAGCCTGATGATCTAAAGAAAACTGCCTTAAAGAATCAAGTGGAATATATTTAAATAGCGGATAATGAACAAGTTGAACAAATAAAATAACAACTACCATCCATAATGAACTAAATAAATATATATCCTCTAATATAAACTGAAAACTAAGAATACTATCAAACACTATCTAACTCCTGATACATACTAACTAAAAACTTGTTTGCATGATCTTGGATCTGATATTGTTTATCTTCATCAAATTTTGAAAGTGTTCGATATACCATTCCAAGCCGCGGATTTTTACTTAAACGTATTTTATTTTCAAGAAAAAAATTCCAGTACAAATAATTAAATGGACAAGCCTTTTCACCTAACTTCTCATTAGGAGAAAACTGACATTTATCACAATAATTAGACATTTTTTTTATATAAGAACCACTCGCAGCATAAGGCTTACTGGCAACAACTCCTCCATCCGCAAACAAAACCATGCCAGAAACATTTGGTAACTCAACCCATTCATAAGCATCAGCATAAACAATATGATACCATTCATTAACTTCATGTGGGTCTAAGCCGGCCAATAAAGAAAAATTACCTAAAACCATTAAACGTTGAATATGATGAGCATATGCATTTTCTTTGGTATTTTCTATCGATATTTTTAAACAATTTAAAGTTGTATTAGCCGTCCAAAAAAATTTTGGCAAAGATCTCTTAGCCTCTAAATAATTATCATCTTTATATTTTGGCATTTTTAACCAATAAATACCTCTAATATATTCCCGCCAACCCAAAACTTGCCTAATGAACCCTTCTACAGAATTAATTGGAACATCACCATTATAATAAGCGTCTTGAACTGCCAAAATACACTCTAATGGGCTTAACAAACCACAATTTAAATAAAAGCTTAACAAAGAATGAAACATAAATGGTTCATCATCAAGCATAGCATCTTGATAAGAACCATATTTCGCAAGGCCATACTTAATAAAATGATCTAAAGAAGATAAAGCATCATCACGAGTAACCGCATAAAAAAAAGGATCAATATCACCAAAATGACTTGAAAATTCTTTATTAACCATTGATTTAACATCTTGAGTAATAGAATCTTCTTTTACTTGAAAACAAGTAGGAATCTGCAAGTTTTTTTTGGGAGGCTTACGGTTTTGTTTATCATAATTCCATGTGCCCCCAATAGGTTTACCATCTTTCATTAAAATATCAAACTCTTGTCTCATTTCACGATAAAAAAATTCCATTCTTAATTGTTTTTTCCCGTCAGTCCATTCTTTAAAGCGCTTTTTAGAACAGATAAACCGAGTATCTTCTCGAATTTCGACAGGAATATTAAATAATGATTGCCAAAAAAGCACATCTTGATAAACTCTATAATCACTTGGCTCAGTTAAAATTATTTTTGTTACATTATAAAGCTTAATAATACGATGACACTCATTACGAAACGATCCTGTATTATCAGAATCTGTCAAATATGAATAAACAACATGTTGATAATGTTTCTTCAATAAAATTAAAAAATGTCTCATACAAGAAAAAACAAAAACTAATTTTTTTTTATGATGCTTAATATGAGTTGCTTCATCTTTAACTTCAGTCATAAAAATAAGATCATGGCTTGCGCAATCTCGCAAAGTTGGCAAATTTAAATTTAACTGATCTCCAAAAATAAATCGTAATACAGTCATGATCTTTCTTTTAGTGATTGAAACGCAGCTAAAGCACGTTCACGAGAATCACGAAGATCTACAATTGGTTTTGGGTATGTTTTACCTAAGGTAATATTTAATTCACGCAACAAATCTGGAGGCGCTTCCCAAGGTGAAAACAAATATTTTTTTGGAAGATTTTTCAATTCAGGAATAAATCGTAATGTATAATCTCCATTAGGATCAAATTTTTGTCCTTGTGTAACAGGATTAAAAATTCGAAAATAAGGAGCTGCATCAGCTCCACAACCCGCTACCCATTGCCAACTTGCTGTATTACTAGCTAAATCTGCATCAAACAAACAATCCCAAAACCAAGACTCCCCATGTCGCCAATCAATTAATAAGTTTTTCACTAAAAATGATCCTACAATCATTCGGATACGATTATGCATATACCCAGTTTGCCATAGCTCTCTCATACCCGCATCTACAATAGGATATCCTGTCATTCCTTGTTGCCAAGCCTCCAAATTAGTTTTATTGATTTGCCATGGGAAAGCATTAAATTTAACCTGAAGATTTTGAGTTGTCATCGTGGGAAAATGATATAATAAAGAATAAGAAAATTCTCGCCAACCTAATTCACTTAAAAAATGATCACGATGCTTATTTGAAGGCATTTTTTTAGCAGAATGCCATATTTGATTAATTGATATATTACCAAACCGAATATAAGTAGATAAACGAGACACTGATTGTAATCCTGGAAAATCACGTCCATCTTTATAAGAAGCTATCCCCTCTTTTAAAAATCGATCTAAAACCTTGTGAGCGCCTTTTACTGATATATCCCAATAGTTTACCAACGACTTATCCCAACGATGTTCTGGCAAAAAATTTAAAGAATCTATTGTTAACGAATCCGAATCACTAAAAAATTGATATGATTTATCTAATATTGGTTCCAGTGGTTCATCCGCCAGCAAACACCCTCTTTTATAAAAAGGAGTAAACACTCTATAGGGTGTTCCATCATCTTTTAAAACATCATCAGGATGCCAAAGTAAAGATGTATTAATAATAGTTAACTGACATCTTAAAGAAAATAATATAGAACTTAATTGATCGATCACACTTTTTTCATGAGGAAAAAATTGTTCGCTAACAACAACTTTTTCAAGCGTAAATTTTTTCACCAACAAAGGAACAATTTCTAAAATAGATCCTTTATAAAAAGATAATGAAGTACATATTTGTTTTAAATCTATCAAACTATGATGTAACCACACTTTAGAAGCTTGGCCTAACGGCTTAGTATAAAAACTAGCATCATAAATAAATACAGGTAAAATAGAATCATTATGATTAATCGATGCCAACGCTTGGTTATCATTGAACCTTAAATCATTCGTAAACAAAAATAATACGTTACCCATAAAAAAATGATAAAAAATTTTTAACGAATTGTCTGTAACTAATTCTATCAAACTTATAAATTAAAACTAGTTCCTTAAAATGTTTGATGTAATAAAACCTTAAATAGTATCTATAAATCTATAAACCAGCGATTATCAGGATATGCTTTATTAAGACGATCATAAGCAAGTTTTAAAGAAGGCGAAAACCCCATCGAAAACCGTAATGCTTTTGTAAAAAAAGCACCTTTAGCTATTCCAAATCGAGTAGCTTGTAATGACAAAACCTGCTGAATTCGTTCTGGTATAGAATTAGTAGCAGCATCAAATAATAAAGAATATCCTAATCGCATCGAAAAACTCATGGGAGGACGTCGTAAAAAATCCATAATATCACGAGTAGATTGAGTTTGATCAACAGCATTATGATGTTGAATCCATTGCATTAACTCTTCTTCTGTTTCAATCAAAATATCTATATCCATTAACTTAGCTAAATTGATTTGCTCATAGACAAATCGATCAGCATCCTGATTTGATAAGGGTTCATCCCCATACAATCGATAAGCCACTAAAAACGATTGAATCAAAGAATAGTGAACCCAAGCTGCTAAGTCCGGTTGATTAGCTGAATAAGCAATTCCTCTACTGGACACCCCTTTAACACGTTCATGAATTTTTTTTACCATTGCTACCATTTGCTGAACCTCAGGCATAGCCCCAAATGATGTAACAGCAACATAATCTCCTGTACGAGAAATACGACCAATAGGATCATAATGTAATTGTGAATGATCAGAAAACCCATCAACCACCTCAGGATGAGCCGCTTGCACCATTAAAGCTCTTAAACCAGCCATAAAACCCGATACATCACTAATAATACGCCATGTTACAGATTCAGGTCCAAACAAGCCCGGATCACCTTGATAGGATAACGTTCCTTTCATAGGATCATTCCCTTTACTAAAAACACTCAAAACAGCAGAGCGTAAACGATGTTTCAAATTAACCATAACAAAATAATTATAATGAAAAAAAAACGTTATATCACGTATTCTTTATTAATCTTAAAGATTATCTTTCTTTTTTTTATTTGATTTGGTAATGTTTATCTTTAAATTACTGTTTTTTTGGGGCTATAGCTCAGTTGGTAGAGCGCTTGAATGGCATTCAAGAGGTCAGCGGTTCGACCCCGCTTAGCTCCACCATTTTATTATAAGTTTTTCTCAACAAACTTTATCGATTTATCAATTTTTAAAAGTGAAAAATTTAATTAGTTTAATTGAAACAAAAGAAAAGATTAAAAATAATAAACATTTCCCTGTTTTTCAAACAAGCTATCGATATTATAAAAATCACGATTTTTCTGATCCAAACAATGAATAACCACAGAATTAGCATCTAAAATAACCCAACCACTATTAGGATCTCCAGTAATACGTGGATGAGAATAAATTGAATCAGTAGGATCTAAAGAATGAAAAAATGACTCTAATTGTGTTAAAACAGATTTAGCATGAACCGAATTCTTGATAGTTGCAACAATAATATAATCTGTCATCCAACTTTTTTCTGAAACATAATAAGTACGAATGTCATCAACTTTTTTTTCATCCAATAAGGATGTAATAGAATCAACAAAAGGTTGCAACGTTGTATCAGTCATTAAAGTATCCAAAAAAAAAATTATCTTATTTTCTTATCCAAGAACACAGTCAAGTAAATAAGTTGCTCAATCATACAAAAAGATAACATTAAAGGTCAACCATTAAAAAAAACAGAACCTAAAAAGAATCTGGTGTTTTAAATGTTTCATAAATATATTCTAATAACGATTTTTTATCTAACCAATCTTTACCAAGAACAACTGTAAAATCAAGCGGTTTATGAGGTAAATCATAAACAATAATATTTGCTGGATCAATTTCTAATAAATGAGCCAGTTCTAAAGATTGATCAACACTCCCCCTCCAATCAACAATCATAGTTTTTGCATAATCAAAATGGCCAGCATTAGCAAAACGAGGAACAACCATACCTAAAGACTTAAATACTTTAGCAGCAAATTTAGCAATACCAGGAACCCCAATACCATTTAAAACTTCACATTTCATTCCATCAAATTTAGGTTGATCATGCAATAACCCAGTAGAGGCCACACGTTGTACTTCTTTAATAAATAAAGAACGTCGATTCATAGTAGCCGATTGATCATCCATGGTTTGAGAAACATCTTGAGAAGACAAAACATTAATATCCTGAGATGCAGTAGATGATTCAGTACTAGCAACAACAGGTTCTTCCAAAACTATCAAATTGTTAACATCATCCGAATTTGAAACAGCCTCTCTAATAGTATCAGATATATTAGAAATATCCTGTTTAGCTGACGTATCTGATACAACTACAACATCATCAAATGTTTTTGAAAGATCCTCAGAATAAAGCAATTTTTGTTCATAATCAGTCAATTCAAGATCATCCAACGATTCTGAAGCAACAATTTCAACATCTTTAGAATCAGCTATCTCCTCTTTTACATTAGTTTTTTCTAAAACAGCCACTTTTTTCAACTCTGTTGTACTTAAGGCATTATTTTTTACAGAAGGAGAAGAATCTGCTACAAGCACTGTGTCATTAACACTAGCTAACTCTTTTTTAGCAACAGAAACACGCTTCGGTTTAACAACTTTTGAAAACCCATATAAAGTATCTTCGACAACTTTATCAAGAGCCGTAACATTCGGTTTCCAGTAGTAAGCACCTCCAACCAAAGATGCTGAACCAGGAACAGTTGCTTTTGAAACAGAATTTTGATTAACAGCTTGTTTAAAATCACGTATCAAAGATAACATTTGAACAAAAGACAAATCAGTAGAAATAATAGATTTAGCTGTTTTAATAATTTCAGGTAACTGTAAAACGCCATCAAAAGACAACACTTTTTTAACAAGTTGATCTAAAAAGATTTGTTGTCTACGAATTCTACCAATATCACCTTCTTCATCATGACGAAAACGAAGGTACTCCATCATCTTTTTTCCCTTTAAAGTTTGTTTCCCTTTAGGTATATCAATATAAAGATCCCCTGCATAATCAATATAATTAAGATCTTTTTCTACAGTAACTTCAATCCCACCTAAAGCATTTACAAGTGTTTCAACACCAGATAAATCTATTTTAAGATAATAGTTAATAGGAACACCTAAAAATTGCGATACAGATTCTTTTAATAAATCAACACCCCCATGAGAAAATGCATGATTTATACGAGTTCTACCAATATCCGGAATTGTAACACGCGTATCACGAGGAATAGATAAAGCTCCTATATGATCTTTTTCTTTATCAAGATGAATAACAATAATAGAATCAGACCGTTTAGAATGTGACGTATCATCAATTCCAAAAGCTAAAATATTAAATCCAGCCACCCCAGATTTAGGAGAAAAATGGATAAAAATATCAAATACATTTAATTGAATAATAAGAATAAATAGAATAAAAAAATTAACAAGAAAAAAAGAAAAACCTACACCTGCAAAAATCCACCATAATTTAAAACGAGATGATTGTTTAGATGATGCATTAATTTGAGTAAGAACATTTTTAATACCACGATCAAACAAAATAAAACCTCACACTAAACTTGATTACTATAAAAATTATAACAGTCTACCAATTTTGAATAAATAGACTTTCTAGATTTCAAAAGAAAATTTAATTTAAAAAATGCAATTTCAAACACGGCTTTATCAAGAGATTGATATGCTAAATCATAAATAAACTGTCGATTTTCAACCGTTCGATTAGGTTCAATAAAATCAGCAATAAACACTATTTTTTCTAAATCAGACATATCTGCTTTTCCTGTAGTATGCCACATAGCAGCTTCAGTAATTATAGTTGGGACATCCGAAAAATAAACAGGAACTATAACATCAAGAACAAAAGCATGTGCAATAGCAGGAAAAGATTGATAAAGTGACAAATGAAAATCTGTAAAATTTAAATCTAATTGAGATATATCTAATTCTTTAGCCGCATCATGAATTAAACCAGCCAAAAATGCATAATCAGAATTAATACTATAATGACTAGCTAAAAAAGCCGATTCCTTAGCAACACGTAGTGTATGTTCATACCGATAATCAGACAAAAGAGATTTTAAAGTGGTTTTAACACGATCAAAATTAACTTTTAAAGAATCATCAATATTCTTCTGCGGCAAATTGTTCCCCTTCTAAGCGAGCAATAACCAAAGCTCCACAACTATCACTAATAATATTTACAGAAGTACGAAACATATCTAAGATACGATCAACTGCTAATAAAATACCAATACCTTCTAAAGGTAAATTAACCGACTTAAGAACAATAACCATTGTAACTAACCCCGCACTAGGAATACCAGCGGCACCAACAGACGCTAACACAGCCGTTAACATAACAATAATTTGTTGGGTAATCGTCATATCAATCCCAACAACTTGAGCAATAAAAACAGCCGCAACCGCTTCATAAAGAGCGGTACCATCCATATTAACAGTAGCTCCCAATGGTGCAATAAAACCCACCACTTTTTTCGAAACTCCTACATTTTTCTCTAAACATTCCATCGTAACCGGTAACGTTGCGATACTACTATCCGTAGAAAAAGCAGTGGCAATAGCAGGAAATATTTTTTGAAAAAATGTAACAGGAGAATAACGAGCAACAATAATAAGAATAGACGATAACGTAAATAATAAATGAATCGCAATAGCAATCAAAACAGTAGCAACATAAAAAGCAACCGGTTTAAAAATAGCAAATCCAGTTTGACCAACCATTGTCGCAATCAATGCAAAAACACCTATCGGCGATAATTTCATAATCCAATCTGTAATTTTCAAAAACAAGTTATTAAATTCTTCAATAAATTGTTTAACCGTACCGCCTTTAATATCTAAAGATAATAAAGCCGTTCCAAAAAGAATAGAAAAGAAAATAATACCTAACATATTTTCAGTAGCAATGGCTGAAATAATATTAGAAGGCACAATATCAGTGATAACAGAGACCACAGACACCTCATGATTAAGCGAATCTACAATAGGGTTAGAAGTAAACAAAGCTAAATCAACATTAGTATCAAAACCAGGCTTAATAAAATTAACAACAATAAGACCAATCATAACAGCCATAATCGTTGTAACCATATAATATAAAAATGTACGAGTTCCAAGCCTACCTAAACTTTGAACACTTCCTAAACTAACAACACCCACCACTAAAGAAGAAAAAATAATAGGAACAATAATCATCTTAAGCAAGCGAATGAAAACATTACCTAAAGGCTCAAAAATAAGAGCATGTTCTCGAAATAAAATACCGACAATCACACCTAACAACATAGCAAACATAATCTGCGTTGGTAACTTAAAGTTCATTCAAAATCCTCCATCTACATAATGTATATATTACTTGAGTAATGATAAAACTATAAACTGATTGAAAAAGAAAATCCACTATAAATTATAAAAAGACAAAATATGAATAATAAAAAAGGTAATGGTGATCCGGGTGGGGCTCGAACCCACGACCCACGGCTTAAAAGGCAGTTGCTCTACCAGCTGAGCTACCGGATCAAATTTTGAAGAATAATGATAACAAAAACAAAAGAAAGTGTTAAGCGTGAAAAAAAGTTATTTTAAAAATAATTACGAAGATTGATTCAATTCATCTAAAAGATGCTTTACCGATGTCTTCATATAATCATCTTGAGAAAACTGATCTACCTGTATCGCATCATCACGAAGTGCTTCAGCTTCACGCAATTGATCCACTTCCTCTTGAGTTAAAACATTAGCTTTAAACGCAGCATTTATCATAGTATGAATCGTTGATTTTTGAATCACCTTTTTCTTAACAGCTTTACGTAATTTAAGATGTAGTGGACGAACCTCATGAATTTTCTTAAATGCATAATCTAAACGACCTAAAGGATCATTACGATCATCAGAAAGATAAAGACCATGTGTTAAACGATCTCTCTGTTCACCTGGTTGTTGCATAATTTGAGCTATTTTGGACGATAAAGAATCTTTAGGATACGATGCTACTGGATTAATTTGAGTTAATAAACGAACAAAGAAAAATAAAGGTCCCATATTTTTAAACAACCCTAAAAAGGCAGTTTGAATCTGTGATAAAGCATATTCGACACACCAAGCAACAAAAGGAAAATCTTCGGGTCGCTTACCATCTTCTTCATAGCGCTTTAAAACCGTTGTTGCTAAATAAAGCCACGATAAAACATCACTATAACGAGAAGTAAGCCTTTCACGTAACTTAAGGCCACCACCCAGTAAAATCATAGCAACATCAGCAAAGAAAGCAAATTTAGCCGACATCCAAGTCAACTTTTGAATATAACGTGCGGTAGAACCTAAGCGTCCAGGCCAAATTAAAAAGCCACGGGTAATTTCAAACCAAATCCAACGAACATGATTACTAATAATATGACCTTGATGAGACCAAAATGCTTTATCAAAACGCCCTAAATCATTATCTTCAATCGCTTTAATTTCTTCTAAAGCAAAGGGATGACAACGAATTGCTCCCTGACCAAAAATCATTAACGATCGAGTTAAAATATTAGCCCCTTCAACGGTTACAGCTATAGGAGCCGCCATATAAGCATGCCCAAATAAATTACGAGGTCCTAACGAAATACCAGCACCACCAACAACATCCATGCCATGATTAATACTTTTACGAAATTGTTCTGTAAAATGATATTTAGCAATTGCAGAAATAACAGCAGGTTTAATCCCTTGATCTAATCCTGAACAAGTATATAAACGAGCCGCCTCTAACATATAAGAAATTCCAACAATTTCAGCAATCGGTTCCTGAATACCTTCAAATTTACCAATTTCCAAACCAAATTGTTTCCGAATCATCGAATATGAACCCACAACACGAGATACTAATTTAGCACCACCAGCACAATTAGCAGGAATAGAAATACCACGACCAGCGCTTAGACATTCCATTAACATAGACCAACCCTTACCAACAAAATCAGCCCCTCCAATCACCGCATCCATCGGAACTTCAACATTATGACCTTCTGTCGGACAATTATAAAAAGGAACACCTAAAGGATCATGACGATCACCAATAACAACGCCCTCTGTATTGGTCGCAATTAAAGCACACGTAATACCTCTGTCAGATTCCAATCCTAAAATATGATTAGGATCATAACATTTAAAAGCTAACCCTAGTAAAGTAGCTTTAGAAGCAAGCGTAATATACCGTTTATTCCAGTTTAATCGTAACCAAGGTTTACCATCTGAACCAAGAAATACCTCTCCAGAAGACACCATAGCACCCGCATCAGAACCTGCTCCTGTTTCAGTTAAGGCAAAACAAGGAACATCTTCTCCAATCGCTAAACGAGGCAAATAATAATCTTTTTGTTCTTGTGTACCATAATGAATTAATAATTCAGCGGGTCCTAAAGAATTTGGAACCATAACAGTAATGCCTAAAGGAGTAGATCGTGATCCTACTTTTGAAACAATAGTACTATTACCTGTTGATGAAAAACCTAATCCTCCATATTCTTTTGGAATAATAAGCCCAAAAAAGCGTTCTTTTTTTAACATATCCCAAACATGTTCAGGAAAATCACGCGCTTGATACACATCCCAATCAACAACCTGAGAACATAATGCTTCAACAGGACCATCTAAAAAAGCTTGTTCTTCTTCAGATAAAACAGAATACTTAATTGAAAGTAATTTATTAAAATTTGGCTTTCCAGAAAAAAGATCAGCATCAACCCAAGTAGTTCCTGCTTCAATAGCTTCTTTTTCTGTTTTGGAAATAGTAGGTAAAAAACCCAACGATTTCATCAAAAAAAAGATTGGAAATGTAAAAACATAACGACGCGTTATCGATAAGGTTAAAATAAATAAAACAGACGATACCCCAACAAGAACAATAGTAGATACTCCTAATAAATATAAATAACCCACAAATAAAGTAGCAAACACAAAAAATGGTAATGCAAAATAAGCACATACTAGCGATAAAACGAACATCACAAGAGATAAACCATTGCTAACCAAAATAAAATCTAACATCAACATCACTCCTTATTTGATAATATACCCTTATTTTGGGCAATTTTAACCAATAATTCACATGGTTCAAAGCGAGACCCAAACAATCGTGAAAAATATTCTAACCGTTCAACAATATAATCAATCCCTAAAGAATCCGCATAACAACATAACCCACCACGAAAAGGAGGAAATCCTGTCCCCATAATCATCGCTAAATCCAATTCTCTAGCACTTTTAACAATACCTTCATCTAAGCAACGAGCGGCTTCATTAATCATAACAAAAATACATCGCTCAAAAATATCTTGATCAGATAAATCAAGACTTTCACCTAACTTAAAAGCATTTAACAAGTCTACTACTTCTAAATTAACCCGTTTACCCTTACCATTATACAAATAAAACCCCTTCCCTGATTTCTTTCCTAAAAATTGTCGTTCGTGTAAAGCATTTAATGCAAACTCTGGGACTTCCATACGTTCCCCATAAGCATTATGAAGAACTTCTAACACACTAACACCAATATCAAGTCCAACTTGATCAGCCAAAGACAAAGGCCCCAAAGGCATACCAAAATTTTCTAGGACAGTATCAACTCGAGGAATACTCGCATTATCTAATAAACAATACATCGCTTCATTAACATAAGGTAAAAAGATTCGATTCACTAAAAAACCCGGACAATTTTTAACAACAACAGCTGTTTTATTCATTTTTTTTACAATCGCTAAAGTCGTAGCTAATGTCTCATTAGATGTATGCTTAGAAGGAATAATTTCAACTAAAGGCATCCTATTTACAGGGCTAAAAAAATGCATCCCAATAAACCGTTCTGGTTTATCCAAATTTTCAGCAAGTTCATCAATAGACAAAGATGACGTATTTGAAGCAATAATAGTCGTAGGTTTTACCAAAGATTCAAGCTCAGAATAAACTCCTTTTTTAACATCCATTTTTTCTAAAACAGCTTCAACGATAAAATCAACTGATTTTAATTCAGTATATGATAATGTAGGACTAACTGAAAATTTAGCTAAATTAACCTCACGTTTTGTTAATCGTCGTCTTTTAAGCAACTGCTTATTAATTGAATCAACCGACTTTAATCCTTTTAAAACATCTAATTCTTTAATATCTTTTAAAACAACAGGAATCTGTCGATGACTAAAAGACCAAGCAATACCGCTCCCCATAAGTCCCGCTCCAATAACACCCGCCTGACGAATAGGTAAAGGTTTAATACTAGAAACCATCGCTTTTTTTTGAGTTTCTTGACTAAAAAACAAATTAATTAAATAAGAAGGAATAGCCGTCTTAAAACTTTCAGAAAAATACTTTGCTTCCAATTCTAAACCATCCTCTAAAGAACGATAAATACCTTTCATAACCGACCGTAACGCTAATAAAAGAGCGGGATAATGTCCTTTTGATGTTTCTCGAATAGTTCGCTTTGAAGAAGACGAAACAAAGGCACGACCAAAGATATTTGACTGTAAAAACCATTCTATAAATGATAATTTACGTTTTGCAAGAATCTTTTTCCGTCCTTTCTCAGACAAAATGTCATTAATAAACACATCAAGATAATGAGATTCAAATCCTTCTGGATAACAACGATCTACCAAACCTATTTTTAAAGCTTTTTTAACTTTAACAGGCTTGCCAGTTAATATCATAGGTAAACTCTTTACCACTCCAATAAGTCGAGGCAACCGTTGCGTTCCTCCAAAACCAGGAATAATACCTAATTTCACTTCCGGACATCCTAATGATGTTTTATCAGATAAGCATGCTAATCGATAATCACACGCTAAAGCTAATTCTAAGCCACCCCCTAAACAAACCCCATTAATAAGAGCAATAGTAGGAACAGATAAATCATCACATTGCTGAATAATAGCCTGTCCCGTTCTAACAAGCTCAAATGTTTCTTCAGGAGTTGATAATTTTTGAATTTCTTTAATGTCAGCTCCAGCAATAAACACATGAGGTTTAGCACTACGAATCACCAAACACTTTACAGACGTATCCTCTTTAACCTTATTAAAATAAGCAGATAAACGTTCCATAATCCCCATAGATAATGTATTCACCTTACTATCCATATCATCAAAGATAATAGAAGCAATGCCAGACTCATCAACTGAATATGAAATCATTAGTCAACCTCCACAATAAAGGAAGCACCTTGTCCGCCACCTACACACAATGTTGCAAGCCCTCGTTGTTTATTAATCTTTTTTAACGTATGCAATAATGTAATCAATAATCGTGCCCCTGTAGCACCGACAGGATGTCCCAAAGCAATAGCACCACCATGTATATTAAAGGTATCCATATTAACTTCCCCGATAGCCTTATCAAGACCTAGATAATGTTTTGAAAACGACTCTGATTCAAAAGCTCGTAAATTAGCGATAATTTGAGCAGCAAACGCTTCATTCATTTCAATAGCATCAATATCAGCTAATGTAATACCCGTTCGTTTAAATAATTTAGCAGTAGCATATACAGGACCTAATCCCATCCTACTAGGCTCTAACCCAGCATAATCATAATCTCGAATATAGCCTAAAATAGAATCATGATCACGTTTAGCATCTGATTCTCGTTTTAAAATCATAGCAGCCGCCCCATCCGTAATTGGACATGCATTCCCCACAGTAACCGTTCCATAACGGCGATCAAAATAAGGTTTTAATTTCTGTAATCTCTCAAGTGTTTGATCAGACCGAGGACCATTATCCGTAGATACCAGTGATTCAAAGCCAGCAGGAACAGCTATCGTTTCTTGCTGAAAAAAACCACTTTCTTGAGCAGCTAAAGCCTTTTGATGACTATGTAAAGCATATTTATCTTGATCTAAACGTGTAATGGAAAACTCTTTTGCTAAGTTTTCAGCCGTAATCCCCATAATTTGACCACAAATTGGATCGGTTAACCCATCTACTAAACCAATCACTGGAGCTAAATAATGAAATTTAAATGATGACAAAACACCCAATTTTTTTAAAGGTGTTTTAGCTTTCATAAGATTTTCAAAAAAAGATTTCATTTTTCGAGAAAACAAAAAGGGAATATTCGTCATAGATTCCGTACCACCAGCAACAATCGTATCAGCTTTACCCACTAAAATTTTATTAATAGCAGTCGACACACTTTCCATACCTGAAGCACAGTTACGTTGTACGGAATAAGCAGGAATATGATTTTCAAACCCAGCTTTTAATGCAGAAACCCGCGAAACATTCGCAGCCTTTGAGGGTTGTGCAACATTACCTAAAATCACCTCATCAACCGAAGAAGTAGCCATTCCCGACAACAACATAAGTTGCTTTAAAACAAATGCAGCTAAATCATCTGCATCAAGATCTTTAAAATCAGTTGCCGCTCTTAAAAAAGGTGTTCTATAACCAGAAACTATTGCAATCCTTTCTTTCATCAATACCCCTTTCAATAATCGTAATAGTTACTACCATTCCCATTATAGCACAAAGTTAAACTTACATTATGGTTTAAAACAACAACTAAAATGGGTATATAAATAATATGAAAAAAAAAGAAAATAACGAAGCAGAAAACGAAAAAAATAATGATGATTTAGAAAAAAAACTATATCAAAATTACGATGCAAAACATTTACGCAAATCACATTTATTCCAAGTTGTACTTGAATTCTATGTAAGACAAATCGAATTATCCTTTAGTTTTAATTAAGATATAAATAGATAATACAATAATCTTTTTCAGAAACGATCGTTTATGAGACAAGCTGTTCTAATAACAACTAATAGTTTACTTAATTAAAACAAATAAGTAAAAAAACCTTTTACCAAAAATTAACTACGTACTACTACTACTAGCTGACGTTGATTTAGAATCCTTGTCATTAATGTAGAAACCACTTCCTTTAAAGGAAATACCCACATTACGACTAATAAGCCGAATCACCAAATTTGACTGACATGATGGACAAGAAATAGAAGGCTCTTCCATAATAGAATGTGTTACCTCAAAAACATCGTCACAATCATTACATTTATAATCATATAAAGGCATAGCGTGAGTAATCTACCAAGGAACAATCATAAAATCAATATTATCTAAACATTTATTGTGGCTTTAAAGACTGTATAACTTGATCTAATTCTGTCATTTTAACTCCAAAGTCAGACCAATTAGACTCAGATAAAGATTGCTTTAAATGATTAAATACACGAATCACCTGTTCAATCGATGTCTCATCAGCAAGCTTTACAACCATTTCTTTTACTGGTTCTTCTTCTAAAAAGTCATAAGGAACATCAAACACTTGAAACATAGCATCCATTAAATTTTTACCCATCACAACTTTATCATCATAAGATACAATAACTCGCTTTAATTCAGGTAACTTAGACGTTTCAGCTTGTAAATAAATAGGTTCTACATATAACAAGGATCCTTCAATAGGAATAATCATCAAATTACCACGAATAACACGTGACCCCATCTGTCCCCAAAGCGTTAAATTCTTTGAAATTTCTGTATCCTGATCAATTCGTGACTCAATTTGCATAGGCCCATAAATAGTCTTTTCTTTTGGTAATTTTAAAACAGTAAATTGACCATAACTATCCAAATCAGAAGATGCAGCTAACCAAGCTATCATATTATTTTTATTAGTAGGAGTAAACGGAAGCATCAATACAAAAGATTCTTTTTTATCACCCGGCAACTTTGTAACTAAATAATAAGGAGACATGGTCTTTTCACTACCTTCATAGGTTTCCTGAGGAAACTGCCAAACATCCTCACGATTATAAAAAACCTGTGGATCTTCCATATGATACGTATTCAAAATCAACGCTTGTACTGTAAACAAATCTTTTGGATAACGAACATGGTTTTGAATTGAAACAGGCATCTCAGCTTGAGATTTAAAAAAGCCTTTATAAACACCATCAAATGCTTTAATAAGAGGGTCATCACCATCCATCATATAATAATCAATAGCGCCATCATAAGCATCAATAACAACTTTTACAGAATTACGAATATAATTAATACGAGCATTAAACGGCTCAGAATAAGGAAACTCATTAGAAATAGTATACGCATCATAAATCCATTTCATCCGCCCCTCTTCTGTTAATACCAAATAAGGATCTTGATCATAAACTAAAAAAGGAGCAATTTTTTTAGCAATATAATTAATAGAACGATCATACATAAGTCTAGATTCATTCCCAATTAATGATGAAAAAATTAATTTAAAATCAGAAAATTTTATAGCATATACCAATCGTTTCCAAAAACTATCAAACAATATTCCTCCATCACCCTGATAATTGGTATAAACATTTAAATCTCCCTTTGGAAAATCAAACTCTTGTTGTTTAGTATTAACAACAACATAATCAAATGTTTTTTCACCAAAATATATCTCAGGTCTATTAATCGTCAAACCATGCTTAGCAACAGGAGGAAGATCTTTAACAAAAAATTCTGGCAATCCATCAACTGTAACTTCATTAACGGGAGTCATACACATTCCATATCCATGTGTATATACAAGATGACGGTTCGTCCAAGTTTGAGCTTGTGATGATAATTGCGTACTATCTAACTCACGAGCAGATAACATAACCTGTTGAGGCTTGCCATTTATCATATACCGATCCACATCTACATTCATAAACTCATAATAAAGTCGTATTTCTTGTAACTGACTAAACGTTTGTTTTAATGGTTCTTGATTCCATAAACGAATATTTTCAACAATGGTCGTATTAGACTTAATATCATTAGCAGTCAAATTATAATCAACCGGAAACTTTTTCTCAGCAACACGATTAAGATTATAAGCCTCACGCGTAAATTTAATATTAGATTCAATAAATGGTCTTTCTTTTACTAATTCATTAGGTGAAACAATAACATTTTGAACAATATTTGGAACAAATTTCAACCCAAAAAAATGTAATAACAAAATCACAGCTAAACCAATGTAAGGTAATTTAAAAGTAGGTTTAAAAATTAAAGACAAAATCAAAATAGCTTCTAAAGCAAATAACCCTACTAAAATACGTTTAATAGGATAAATAATGTTTACATCTGTAAAAGC
>CEVX01166446.1_pt1 | contig 18269 bp, 11 predicted proteins | sample 356561 | NCBI WGS metagenome assembly CEVX01 (sample SAMEA2623886, study PRJEB7988) | marine metagenome | biome: marine biome (ENVO:00000447); feature: surface water layer (ENVO:00002042); material: "saline water (ENVO:00002010), including plankton (ENVO:xxxxxxxx)" | depth 5 m | reverse complement strand
TTAGGCACAGCTGCAAGCCAGCGTTTTAGATTTGAGCAGTACTTGGAGTGTCTAGAAGAATCAAACATTCGTTATTCAGTTTCATCTTTTTGGGATAAAAAAGCATGGTCGGTTTTGTATAAAAAAGGAGCTGTAGTGGCTAAGGCATTCGCAACATTTAGAGGTTTAGTAAGAAGATATATTCTATTATTTACTGCGTTTAGATATGATAGAATCTTTATCCACAGAGAATTATACCCTGTTGGACCGCAAATTGTTGAGTTCATTTTGGTACGTATATACGGAAAAAAAATAATTTATGATTTTGACGATGCGATTTGGTTACCAAATTATGCCGCAAATAATGCCAAATTTGCTTTTGTTAAAAGCTATGGGCATGTTAAAAAGCTGTGTAAGTACGCCTACAGGTTGAGCGTTGGAAACCAGTTTTTAGCAAACTATGGCAAACAGTTTAATTCAAATGTAACCATAAATCCAACCACTATAGACACTCAAAACCTTCACAATCGAAGTAAAAATCAAGATTCTGAGGAGTTTATTATTGGTTGGACAGGAACACATTCAACACTTCGTTATTTAGCTGAAATGGTCCCTCTGTTTCAAAGACTAGAGAAAGAATTTGAATATACTCTTGTGGTTATAAGTGACAAAGACCCTAAATTCCCTCTTAAATCATTCGAGTATGTGCATTGGAAAAAAGAAAGTGAAATTGATGATTTATTGCGCTTCAATATTGGACTAATGCCTTTGACATTGGACAAATGGGCCAATGGTAAGTGTGGCTTTAAAGCATTACAATATATGAGTTTAGGTATTCCTGCTATAGTTTCTCCAGTGGGTGTAAATACTGAAATAGTAGATCATAATATAAACGGATATATCTGTGATTCTATAGAGGAATGGGAAAAAACATTGAGAACTATTTTATCTGATAAACTAAAAATAAAGGATGTAGCTAAGAATTCCAGGCAAAAAATAATCGACAACTATTCTGTGTTGTCGAATAAAAATAATTTTATTCAATTGTTTCAATAATAAAATATGAAGAAGTTAGCACTAAGTGATATTCACGAAAATTTAGGTGGTAAAATGGTTGATTTTGCAGGGTTTTATATGCCTGTACAATATGAGGGAGTGAAAGTAGAACATGTTAATGTTCGAGAGAATGTAGGTGTTTTTGATGTTAGTCATATGGGAGAGTTTGTTGTAGCTGGAGAAGAAGCAGAGGCTTTTATTCAAAAGACAACCTCCAATGATGTTACTTTACTTGAAGATGGACAAGTTCAATACTCTTGTATTCCAAACGATGAAGGGGGAATAGTTGATGATTTGTTAATTTATCGCTTTTCTAAAAATAAATATTTCTTGGTTGTAAATGCTTCTAATATTGAAAAAGATTGGGATTGGTTAAATTCAAAAAACGATACTTTAGCAACTTTACAAAACGTTAGTAATGAATGGAGTTTGTTTGCTGTTCAAGGGCCCAATTCAACTAAGGTGTTATCAAAATTAACCGAACTTGATATAGATTCTATGAAGTACTATACCTATAAAAAAGGCGATTTTGCTGGCGTTCAAGGTGTTTTAATTTCAGCAACAGGGTATACTGGAGCAGGAGGATTTGAAATTTACGTTAAAAATGAAAATGCTGTTAAGGTCTGGGAGGCTATTATGCAGGCTGGATATTCTGAAGGAATAAAACCAACTGGGTTGGCGGCTAGAGACACCTTACGACTAGAAATGGGATATGCTCTTTATGGAAATGATATTGATGATACAACATCTCCTTTAGAGGCGAAGCTGGGATGGATTACAAAATTGGAAACAGAATTTTCAAGTGTCGATTTTTTAAGAAAACAAAAGGAGCTAGGAGTAACAAAGAGGTTAGTTGCCTTTACACTAATTGAACGTGGAATTCCAAGAAAAGATTATCAGATCTTTTCTAAAGAAGGGACTTTAATTGGGAGGGTTACTTCTGGAACAATGTCACCTACTTTAGGAAAAGCAATTGGAATGGGCTATGTTGCAAAAGAGTATTCAAAAGTAGATACTGAAATTTATATATCAATTCGTGAAAAGAAAATCAAATCAAAGGTGGTCCGATTACCGTTTGTTTCTCCAAATGTATAGGATTAAATTGTAGCCTGTTAAGAAGAGATAAATTTATCTGTTAAAGAACAAACTTTACTTGGAGAATTCATCTACCTCTTGCTCCTCATTGATTCCAACAATTTTATGCCGCTTTCCAAAGAGATACGTTTTATTTTCGTCATTATTCAATAAACGAATGATGTTTTTTTGATGAGTAATGATTATTAAAACCGCCACCACCGAGGAGAAAATAACAAGAGAGAGAACTTGATTTTTAGTAAAAACAAACAAGATAAATAGAGGGAAACTAATTCCTGCAATCATCGATCCTAGCGAAACATATTTTGTAAGTGTTAAAACTATCAAAAAGATTCCAAGGCTTGATAATGCAGCAGGTGGGTGGACAGCTAAAACTATCCCCAACAACGTTGCGATTCCTTTTCCTCCTCTAAATCCGGCAAATAAGGGGAATATATGGCCGAGAACTGCGCAAAAACCAAAAGCGAGTTTAAGGTTGGTATATGGAGCAATATCATCAATAGCATATTTCGATTGAACTAAAACAAGGTTAACCGCGATAGCACCTTTAAGAACATCTAACATCAAAACTGGTATTCCAGCCTTTCTGCCTAAAACACGAAATGTATTTGTAGCACCGGCATTTCCTGAACCGTGTTCACGAACGTCTATGCCGTGGAAGGTTTTTCCAACCCAAACTGCCGAAGGGACTGAACCTATAAGATAGGAAACGATTAATAATATTATTATTGTTGTGCTCATTAAATGTTAAGAAGGTTCAAAAATACACAATACTAGTTTAGTTTTCAATTTTAATAAATAGAATTAATTAACATTAGTAAGTGAAACGTAAATTAGAAAGAGACTTTTTGGCTTCAATATTTTCATGTTTGCGTAGAAAAAAGTTACAAAAAAGTTTGGATCAATATTTTTTGATAATTCTTAATCAGTTTCTATTCCGTAATCACTAGTTAGTCTTAATACTCTATCGGTAGTTTGAATTTGTTTATCGACAATAAACCGTTCCAAATCAGAATTTGGAGTTTCTTCAGGTAGTAGACTATATGGAATAAGGAAATCACATGATTTTTTAAATTCTGAACACCCAAAAGCTGATCTTCCCTTTTTTAATTTTCCTTTGCTGCATTTTGGACAACAGGCATTTAAAGGTTTCTCAATTCTTATTTCCGCTTCAAAATTACTTTTTAGTAATGCAATAGTTTCGTTACCACTTGAATCCCTTACTAACGAAACTTTTTTATAGTGTATTAAACGAGTTACTAATTTCCCATCAATTTTATACTTGTTGAGTTCAAATGGAATTTTAAATGAACAACCGTTCACCCATTCTGTACAACCGTATGCTATTTTTCCTTTGACAATCTTTCCGCACTCACATTTGGGGCATGTTAAAACCGAGGCGTGAGGATTAACAGAGGAAACGTCATGGACTAAATCACTAACTAGTTTGCGCATACCTTCAATAAATTCAGAGGAGCTAAATTTTCCTGCTTCAATATCCTTAATTTTTTTTTCCCATTGTCCAGTTAAACGCGGGGATTTTAGAGTAGGATTATCAATTAATTGAATCAGCTTAATTCCAATTTCGGTAGGAAGAATCGCTTTCTTTTTTTTCTCAATATAATTTCTTCTGAAAAGTGTTTCAATGATATTAGCTCGTGTGGAAGGTCTGCCGATACCATTTTCTTTCATAAGTTGCTTTAATTCTTCGTTTTCGACTTCTTTTCCTGCCGATTCCATAGCTCGAAGAAGAGTGGCCTCTGTATAAGGTTTAGGAGGAGATGTCTTTTTTGTAGCAAGAGAGGGCTCATGTTCACCGGATTCTCCTTTTTCAAAATTGGGTAATATTTTTTCTTCTTTTGATGAAGTTTGTTGCGATTGATAAACTACTCTCCAGCCTTGATCTAATATTTGTTTACCTGTTGCTTTAAATTTGAATGTATCCACTTTTGCGTAAACACTTGTATTTGATACCTTACACTCTGGATAGAAAGCAGCAATAAATCTTCTTGAAATTATATCGTAAACCGCAGCTTCATTTCCAGTCACATTCGAAGCGTTGACTCCAGTAGGAATAATAGCATGGTGATCAGTGACTTTATTATCATTAAAAACCTTTTTACTTTTTTTAATAGGCTTTTGAAGGATTGACTCTGTTAGGTTTTTATACATAAACAAACCCTTTAAAATCCCTTTGATTTTTGGATATTGATCTTTTGGTAGATAAACGGTATCAACTCTTGGATAAGAGACTAACTTTTTTTCATACAAAGATTGGACTGTATTTAAAGTTTGTTCAGCGCTTAGTCCCAGTTTTTTATTTCCTTCTACTTGCAAAGATGTTAAGTCAAAAAGACTGGGTGGATGTTCCTTTCCTGCTTTAATAGTGATATCGATTATTGAAAGAGGGTGCTTTTGAATTTGTGTTAAAAATACATCAGCCTTAGTTTTTTGCTCAATTTTCCCTTTTTCAAAAGTAAAGGTTGTGTTTTTGTATTCGGTTTTAATTTCGAAATAAATACTGGGTACAAAATTCTTAGTATCGAAATGACGCTTCACAATCATAGCAAGGGTAGGGGTTTGCACCCTTCCAACACTAAGTACTTGTTTATTCTTACCAAACTTTAAAGTAAAAAGTCGAGTAGCATTAATTCCATATAGCCAATCCGAAATCGCTCTACTTTTTCCGGCTTCAAACAACGCATCAAAATCACTTCCTTCCATTAGATTTTTAAAACCCGCTTTTATTGCCTCTTCCGTAAGAGATGAGATCCACAACCTTTTTATTGGGGCTTTGCAACCTGCATGTTGTAAAACCCAACGCTGTATCAATTCCCCCTCCTGGCCGGCATCACCACAGTTTATAATTTGTGTTGCGTTTTGGACTAAGTTTTTTATTTTGTTGAACTGATTTTCAACTCCACTATCTTTTATGATTTTGATTTTAAACTCTTTGGGTTGAATTGGTAAAGCGTAAAGATTCCATTTTTTAAAGCCCTCGTCATAATCGCCCGGTTCGTTCAAAGTACACAAGTGACCAAATGTCCAGGTTACTTGATAGCCGTTTCCTTCGTAATATCCATTTTTACGAGAAGTTGCTCCAATAATTTTGGCAATTTCTCCGGCTACACTTGGTTTTTCTGCTATACAAACCTTCATTATTTTTACAGCTTAATATTAAAAGTGGATTTTTTTACAAACCTTTTAGAACTCTTCTTATATCATTAACGTCACTCATCAGGCTATGTAGATCCTCTTTTTTTCCTTGGTCTATATTGTGTTTGAATTGTTGTAAATTCTTGATGTAGGTATCCAAGGCGTTTGAGACATGCTCCTTATTTTGTTCAAAAATGGGCGCCCACATATTGGGGGAAGACTTGGCTAAACGAACCGTGCTTGCAAAACCAGAACCAGCCATATTAAAAATATGTTTTTCCTCTTTTTCTATCTCTAAAACAGTTTGTCCTAAAACAAAGGAGGTTATGTGTGAAAGGTGTGAAACATATGCAATATGCCTGTCATGTTCTTCAGCGCTCATAGTCAATATCTTCATATTAAGCACAGAATATAATTTTTTACATAGTTTTAAAGCTGCAATATTACTTTTCTCTCCATCGCAAATTATAGTTATTTTCTCATCAAAGAGCCCATTGAAAGCAGCTAATGGACCGGCGTTTTCCGTTCCTGCAATAGGATGTGAAGCTACGAAGTTCTTGCGATTATGATGTTCATTTGCTACTTTACAAATACCCTCTTTGGTTGAGCCCATATCAATAATAACCTGATCTGTTTTTACAGTGTCCAAAAGCAAAGGTAAAAGCTGTCTCCCTGCATCAACAGGAATAGCTAAAATAACAATATCAACCTTATCTAAAACTTCATTTAATAGGCATATTTCGTCTACAAAACCGATATTAACAGCTTCTTTGCAATGGATTACACTTTTATCTACTCCAATTATTTTGGAGGCAAATCCTCTTTTTTTCAAGCTTATAGCAAGAGAGCCTCCAATTAATCCTAAACCAATTATACCAACAATCATTTTATACTCTCGCTTTAATTCGAATTAATGCTTCTTTAATCGTTTTTTTATTGGCGCAAAGTGAAGCTCTTATGTATCGTTCACCATTGCTTCCAAAAATGAATCCAGGTGTTATAAAAACGTTTGCTTTATACAAGATGTCATCAACGAATTTTTCGACTTTTTCAACAGAGTCGGGGACTTTTGCCCAAACGAACATTCCCACACTTTTTGAGTCGTATTTAACCTGTAAGAAGTCGAATATTTCTTCAATTAATTTACGGCGTTCAGCATAAATATTATTTTGATCTTCATGCCAATTTAAGGGATTTGATAAAGCCTGAACAGCTGCCTTTTGTAATCCTAAAAACATTCCACTATCCATATTACTTTTAACGCGTAAAACCGTAGAAATATATTCCGAAGAACCCGTAAGCCAACCAATTCTCCATCCCGCCATATTATGGGATTTACTAAGAGAATTCAACTCCAGACATACTTCTTTAGCTCCTTCTAAATTAAAAATGCTTTGTGGTTTGGGGTTAAGGATTAAACTGTAAGGGTTATCGTTAATAATTAAAAATTTTTTTTCTTTTGCCAGCGCAATTAATTCTTTTAATACATTTAGATCAGCTTGAGCTCCGGTTGGCATATGCGGGAAGTTTAACCAAAGTAATTTAACTTTACTAAAGTCTTTTTCCTTTAAGCGGTCAACATCAACATTCCATCCATTGTCTTCATTTAAATCGTAAAATTCTATATCAGCATCCATTAAATTAGAAACAGATGTATAGGTTGGATAACCAGGGTTAGGCACCAAAACCTTATCTCCTGGGTTTAAGAAAGCCATACTGATGTGCATAATTCCTTCTTTCGAACCCATTAGCGGAAGTATTTCATTCTCTGAGTTAACCTCAACATTATAGGTTGATAACATCCAAGAGCTAATCGCTTGTCTTAGTTCAGGAATACCTGTATAAGATTGATATCCATGTGAACTGGGATTTTTTGCTGTTTCAATTAATGCTTTCACTGTCTCGGGGGAAGGCGCTAAGTCAGGACTTCCTATACCAAGGTTTATAATATTTTTTCCTGATGCATTTAGTTCTCTAATCTCTTTTAATTTTTTAGAGAAATAGTATTCTTTAACGTCTGATAATCTATTGGCGGGTTGAATAATCATTTTTCATTTTTAAAATCAACAATTCCTTTTTCATATTCACCTAAAATTTGAAGGTTTACAGAATTTTTTCTGATTGTACTAATCGCCTTTTTAAAACTTGTGTACGATTCCCAAATCATGTCTACATGAAAATTATATTCATAGGGCTTTCCAACAATAGGAACCGACTGAATTTTTGTAAGGTTAATAGAGTATTCGGCTAAAATAGTAAGAATTTTTGCCAAGGCTCCAGGATCATGAGGCAATTGAAAAAAGAGTGTTGCTTTATTTCTTATATTGTTTTTTTCTGGGGACTTACTTAAAATAATAAATCGAGTAAAGTTCTTTTTATTGGTTTCAATACTCTTCGCTAGAATTTCTAAACCGAAAATTTCAGCCGCAGAGGCACTGGCAACTGCCGCAACATTAATCAGTTTTTTCTCTGCAATATTTTTGGCGCAAATCGCTGTATCCTCTTTTTCTTCTAATAAAACACCTTCCAGCTCAGTTAAAAATTTACTACATTGACGAATTGCAATTGGATGAGATTGAGCAACTTTGATGTCCTCAATTTTTGTTCCAGGTAATGCCATAAGGTTCATTTTAATCCTGAGAAAAATCTCTCCAATTATATTAAAATTATATTCCTGAAGGAGGGTGTAGTTTTGTAGTAATGATCCAGCAATGGAGTTTTCAATTGCCATAACAGCAAAGTCTGATTCATCCTTCTTTAAACTACTACACAAATCTTGAAAAGATAAGCATTTAATTGTCTCTATACCCTCTCCGAAGTATTTATAGGCAGCTTCTTCATGAAAAGAAGATTCTATTCCTTGTATGGCAATTCTTTTATTCAAAATTCAAAAATCTAATATCAAAGATATTATTTATTTCTTGGTTTAATAGTCCTGTTCTTTTGGATTGTTAACACTTTTTAAATTTTCTGGTTCTGATAGAAATTAATTTTAAAAGCTTGTCAACAAGCAAATAATTTAAAAAACAAAACGAAAAATAAATTAACAAGTTACTGTTCCAAATAAAATGTGATTTTTAGGCTTTGAATGAATACATTTGAATCATTAAATATAAACTGTAAAAATCCACTTATGAGAACAATAATTGTCAGTATATTACCCCTTTTTTTAGTGATCTTTTTTGTGGGTTGCAATAGCAAAAAAGAAGAATCAAAGTCTTATATTAATACTGAATACAGCACTTATGTGCGTGCATTTACATCAGGAGAGGTTTCAAAGAGTAAATCTATAAAAGTTTTTCTAACGCAGCCTATCGACACCAATAAGTTTAGAATAGGAGAGGCTCTGCCTGATGATTTATTTGATTTATCGCCACGTATGTCGGGCGTAGCTAGATATTCCGACCCATATTCAATCGAGTTCGTTCCTGACAAATGGTTTGAGTCAGGAGAAAAGTACACGGTTTCTTTTGATTTGAAATCAATTGCGAAGGATGTTCCTGAAAAGTTAAAAGAATTTAATTTTGATTTTCAAATATTTGAATTGGACTACAACATACTTTTAAAAGGTATTGATAAAAACAGTTCTTACCAAAAAGTAAATATAGGAGGAGAGGTCATTTTTTCCGATTTAATTGATACAACCGAGCTTACGAATTTAGTTCAAATTGATGGTGTTAAAGGAGCGACCATTCAATGGAAAGAAATCAATCCTTTGGCTTATGAATTTATATTAAAAGATTGTCCAAGAGCTGAAAAGGAGTACGCGGTTCGTTTTAAGTTTGATGGATCTAAAATTGGTGTTGATAAAAGTAGTACAGAAGAGTTTAAAATACCTGCCTTAGGAGATTTTAAAGTTACTGATGTAAATGTAGATAATGGTTTGCAACAGTCTATTACTTTTAATTTTTCTGATCCCATTAACAATAGCCAAGGTGTTAAATCCTTTTTTAGAATGGAAGGGACTACCTTCAAAACAGTTGTTTCTGGAAACTATGTTAAAATTTACCCAAATGTTCGTCAAAATGGAGAAAAAGAGGTTGAGGTGCTTGCGGGATTAAAAAATACGAATGGAGCAAAAATGTTGAAAGGTTCAAAACACAAATTGAGTTTCTTTGCTATTAAACCTGCTTTGGAATTATTGGGTAAAGGATCTATTTTACCCAGTTCAAACAAGGGGTTACTGTTTCCTTTTAAATCTGTGAATATAAGTTCTGTGGTTGTTACTATTACAAAGGTTTTTACCGATAATATTGGACAGTTTTTACAAGTAAATAATCTATCAGGAACTTATCAGATGCATAGAGTATCTAGAAAAGTATTAAGAAGAAGAATAAATTTAAAGTCGTTAAAAAACGTAAATCTATCCGAATGGAATGAATTTAGCATCGATTTGAGTGATTTCGTTAATGTAGATCCGGGTGCAATTTACAGAGTGAACGTAGCTATTGATAAAAAAGGTAGTAATTATCCCTGTAAGGGTTCAAAAGATAATTCTGAAGAGAGCTTAATAGAGTTAAATATAAACTCCGATTTTGAAGGTTGGGACGAAAGTGCCGCTGGATATGACGGATATTACAATCATTCTCAATACAATTACAGTGAACGAGAAAATCCATGCTCAGATTCTTATTATAATCGAAAAAGTAAAAGCAGAAATATTTTGGCAAGTAACTTAGGAATTACTGTAAAGTCGGGTTCTGATCGGAAATATCATGTTTATGTGGCTGATTTGTTAACTACTCAACCCTCTGCGAATGTGGAAGTAGAGGTCCTGGACTATCAACAGCAAGTAATTGGAAGAGGAGCAACCGACGGAAATGGCATGTCTACTATCTCTCCAAAGCGTCAACCTTTTTTGATTATTGTGAAAAACGGAGATGAAAGAGGTTACTTAAAAGTGCGAGATGGCTTAAGTTTATCAACAAGTAAATTTGAAACTAGCGGACAAACACATAAAGGAGGTTTAAAGGGATATCTGTATACCGAGAGAGGAGTACGTCGTCCGGGTGATTCAATTTATGTAGCCTTCATGATTGAGGATCAAACCAATAAACTGCCTATGGAGCATCCTGTTCATTTTGAATTGGTAAATCCAAAAGGTAAAACTATTAAAAAGGCTATTTCAATTGGTCGTAAAGATGGAATTCATGTTTTTAGAACGAATACGGATAAGGAGGACCCTACTGGCAATTGGAGTTGCCGAGCTGAAGTAGGAAACTCAACATTCTACAAAACTATTAAGGTAGAAACTGTAAAGCCTAATCGACTAAAAATTGATATGGATTTTAACCAAAAAATTATTTCAAAAAATGATGCTCCAAAAGCAGATTTAAAAGTGGAGTGGCTCCACGGTGCCATAGCTCGGGATTTGGAAACAAAGGTAGAGATGCATTTACAATCCGATTATAATAGTTTTCCAAAGCACAAAGATTATATTTTTAATGACCCTCTATATAAATTTTCAGAATCCGATCAAATGGTTTTTGAGGGTAAAATAAACGATGATGGAAACGCGTCTTTTAAACCTAAATTCGAAATAGGAGCATACACACCAGGAATGTTAAAAGCATTCTTCAAAACAAGGGTTTTTGAAAAGTCAGGAGACTTTAGTGTAGATAGATTCTCCGTTAAATTTTCTCCTTATGATAGCTATGTTGGAGTTTCAGTTCCAAGTGGTTCAAAATGGGGTAATGTTTTGGAAACTGGAAAAGACCATCAAGTTGGAGTTGTTATAGTAAATAAGGATGGTGAAAAACAAGAACGGAAGAATGTAAAAGTAAAGGTGTACAAAATTGAAAATAGATGGTGGTGGGACAACTACAACCGCGACTTGGCTAGCTATATTAACAAAACAAGCACAGAGTTAATCACAGATACTGTGATGGAGGTAAAAAAAGCAGGTTCATTTTTTACTTTGCGTGAGGAATATCCCGAATGGGGACGTTATTTAATTCGAGTGACCGATCCAGTAAGCGGACATTCCTCAGGGAAAATCGTAACGATTGACTGGCCTTATTGGAGAAGAGCTGCAAGAGATAATCAAGATTTCGCTACGATGCTCAACTTTCAAAGTAGTAAGTCGTCTTACAAAGTAGGAGAAAATATTAAGGTTAATTTTCCAACGGGAGGAGCTGAAAAAGCATTGATAACGATTGAAAATGGTATTTCAGTAATAAAATCTTTTTGGATTGAAACAGGTGCAAAACAAACTAGTTTTGAAATTGCTGCAACACCTGATATGGCACCTAATATTTATGTTAGTATTTCATTAATACAACCACATGGGCAAACGGTCAATGATATGCCTATTCGAATGTACGGAACAATTCCTGTAAATGTTGAAGATCCAAAATCACATATTCATCCAGTAATTGACATGCCTGATGAAATTCGTCCAGAATCTATTACTTCCATAAAGGTAAACGAAAAGGAAGGTCGAGAAATGGTTTACACCCTTGCGATGGTTGATGAAGGACTATTGGATTTAACACGATTTGCAACCCCAAATCCTTGGAAACATTTTTATGCAAAACAAGCATTAGGTGTTAAAACCTGGGATATGTATGATAACGTAATTGGCGCATATGGTGCAAAGCTTAATCGGATTTTAGGAATTGGAGGAGATGGTTCTAATGAAAAGAAAGGTGGAAAAAAAGCCAATCGATTCAAACCAATGGTCAAATTCCTGGGAGAATTTAAATTAGAGGCAGGAGAAGTTGCTGATCACAAAATTAAGATGCCTAATTATATTGGTAGAGTTCGAGTAATGGTTGTTGCTCGAAATAAAAATGCTTTCGGTTCCGTTGATAAAAGTGTTAAAGTAAAAAAGCCGCTTATGGTTTTAGCTACCTTACCAAGGGTTTTAGGCCCTAATGAGGAGCTAAGCATACCTGTCAATGTCTTTGCTTTGAACGATGGGCAGGGTAAAGTAAAAGTCACTTTAAAAACCAATGATTTAATTCAACCAACGAATGGGACAGTCCAAATATTAAACTTTAATAAAGCAGGAGATAAGATTTTAGAATTTCCTGTGAAAGTGTCTGATAAAATTGGTTTTGGAAAGGTTGAGGTAGTTGTTGAATCTGGTAAAGAAACAGCAAAACATGAAATAGAAATTAATGTTCGAGCTTCAAACCCTGAAATTGATGATATTATTGAGGTAGTTGTAAAACCTGGGGATACATGGAACAGTGCAATTAAATTTCCTGGGATAGAAGGAACAAATTCTGGAAGTATTGAAATATCAACTTTCCCAGCCATGAATTTAACGAAACGATTAAAGTATTTAATTCAATATCCACATGGATGCATTGAGCAAACTACTTCTTCGGTATTCCCTCAATTGCACCTAGATAAAGTGATGGATCTTTCATTAAAGCAGAAGCGCAGAATCATTGAAAACATCACCAATGGAATTAGCAGAATTAGTAAATTCCAAACTGATAGAGGAGGCTTTAGCTATTGGCCGGGAGGAAATGAGCCGAGTGAATGGGGAAGTAATTATGCGGGACATTTTTTACTGGAGGCAAAGGATGCAGGATATAAAGTCCCCAATAATCTCATGGAAAATTGGGTGACGTACCAAAAAAGAGTAGCCAAGCGATGGCGATACAGTGGTAAATATTTTTGGGAGTACAATACTCAGGCCTACAGACTGTATGTATTAGCAAAAGCCGGTCATCCAGATTTTGCATCTATGAACTTTATGAAGTCGAAATCCAATTTAAATTTATTATCAAAATGGAGACTGGCTGCCTCATACGCAATGGCTGGACAAATTGAGGTAGCTAGAGAGATCGCCAATAAATTAACTACTGAAATATCAAATTATCGTGAATTGAGTTATTCTTATGGGTCGGGAATAAGGGATAAAGCAATGATTTTAGAGACACTTCTTGAACTTAACGATAAAAATAAAGCTGTTTTTCTAGCTAAAGATATAGCAAAACGCTTGGGACAATCCTATTGGATGAGTACCCAAACAACAGCTTATTCTTTATTGTCTGTGAGTAAGTTTCTGGGAGATAATAATTCTGATTTTATGCAGTTTGATTACAAGTTGTCTGGAAACAGTAATAAGTCAATCAATGCTAAAATCCCTGTTTACAAGGTAGATTTAGAACCCGGTGAAGACGATAAAATCACTTTAAAAAACACAGGTAAGAGTTTACTTTTTGTTAAACTCTTACAAAGTGGAGTGCCTTCCAGCGATGACCGATCAGAACAGCAGAGCCATTTAGCTATGAACCTAAAATATTATGATTTGGATGACAATAAAATCACCCCGGATACTATACAACAAGGAACAGACTTCAAAGTAGAAGTTACCGTAAAAAATCCAGGAACTAAAGGGTATTTAAGAGAAATGGCAATTAATCAAATTTTCCCATCCGGTTGGGAAATTCATAACTCAAGAATGGATTTATACAACTCTGAAGAAGGCTCTAGAGCGGATTACAAAGACATCAGAGACGACAGAGTATACACTTATTACGGCTTAGGTGTTGGCAGTACTAAAACGTTTGTTGTAAAATTAAGTGCAGCTTATAAAGGGAAATTTTACTTACCGTCCGTTGAATCGGAAGCGATGTATGACAATACCATTAATGCACGAAAGAAAGGAAGATGGGTTGTTGTTAAATAGAAAACATTTTTGTTGTTTAGTTAATGAGTAAGCACACCTTTTAAGGTGTGCTTACTTTTAAAGATAAAATCTTAAACTATGAAATAACCCCTGAGCCAATTAATTCATCTTCATCATACCATGCTGCAAATTGTCCAGCAGCAATTCCTCTTTGAACTTCATTGAAGATAATATACAAGCCATTTTCTTGCATTTTAAGAATAGCTTTAAAAAGTCCTTGTCGGTAACGAATTCGACTTAAATATTCTCTTTCTTCACCAACTTTCATTTTTAAATCTTCACGAGTCCAGTGCACCTCATCTTTAGCAATAAATAATCCTTTTCTGTTTAAGCCAGGGTGATTATGACCTTGGCCTGTATAAACAATGTTTTTTTCAACATCAATTCCTAATACAAATAGTGGCTCAATTTTTCCACCCACACCCAGTCCTTTTCTCTGGCCTATTGTAAAGAAATGAGCACCATTATGTTTACCAACTATTTTTCCGTTTTCAGGATTGTGCACATGAGGAGCAGTTAAAATTTTAATGTCCTTGGTTTCTTTTGATTTGTAAATAGGAGAATCTTTAGGTATCTCAATGATGTCACCAGATTTGGGGCTAAGTTGTTGTTGCAAAAAATCAGGAAGGTGAACTTTTCCGATAAAGCAAAGACCTTGAGAGTCTTTTTTATTCGCAGTTATTAAGCCTTGTTCCTCTGCAATTTTACGAACCTCCGGTTTTTGTAAATGACCTATTGGAAATAAAGCCTTAGATAGTTGGTCCTGACTCAATTGACAAAGGAAATAACTCTGATCTTTATTATTGTCTGCGCCAGCTTTAAGTTGATAAATAATCTCTTCTCCTTTTTTAAATTCAGATTTCTGGCAATAATGCCCAGTAGCCACATAATCAGCGCCTAATTCCAAGCATTTTTCTAAGAAAACATCAAATTTAATCTCTCTATTGCAAAGAACGTCGGGGTTAGGTGTTCTTCCTTTTTCATATTCATTAAACATATAGTCTACAATTCGTTCCTTGTAAACCTTAGAAAAATCAATCACTTGGAAGGGTATTTGTAATTTCTCCGCCACTAAAAGTGCATCAGTAGAATCTTCAATCCAAGGACATTCAGCCTCAAGAGTAACCGATGCGTCGTGCCAGTTTTTCATGAATAAACCAATCACTTCATACCCTTGTTCCTTTAATAAGTATGCCGAAACACTTGAATCTACTCCACCACTAAGTCCAACAACAACTCTTTGCATGGTGTAAAGTTAGGAAATAACTTGTTTAAAATAGATAGTGATACTATATGAACTTTGATATTATGCTAATCTATCATTTAGAAGAAATATTTTAAAAAGATATGCCGAAGTTATTTGTTACAATCAAATTTAATTCCTCTAGTTTACTAATTATTATTTTTAACTGATTGTTAGGATGGGGGGTTTTAAGCATCGATTTTCTAAGTTCAAAAGCTTTAAAATAAAATGATTTGGACGAGAGTTTAATTTTTTCTTTTTGAATCATAATTTCAATAGCTCTTTTTTTCCTTTTAACATCTTCTACAATTAAAATTGCAGAGGGTATTGTAATTGACTTGTCCTTTATTGATAACAATAGTTCACATTCAAATTTCGCACATTGAGATGGACGTTGATCATAAATAGTACAGCCATTACAAGCTAGTTTTTTGCAGGGTTGTAAAACAAAACCATTCCCTTGTTCTTCTTCGATTTCTAAAATTTCTCTAACTCTTAAAATTTCCTGTTCTTCTAACTGAATAAATCCAATGGTAGTTCCATTACAACAAAGCATACACGATAAGCAAATATTTGAGGAATCACTCATGCGATAAAATAAAGAAAATAACGTTATGTGAACAGGCCAATAAAAATGGTTGTAGATTTGTGAAAAATATTTGGCATGAGTGAATTTATAGAATTAGGTATAACTAAGGAACTTGTTAAGGGTTTAAATGAATTAGGTATTCATGAACCAACACAAATTCAAACTACTGTAATTCCTTTGTTGCTTGGAAAAAATACTGATTTAGTTGGGCAAGCTCAGACAGGAACCGGAAAAACTGCTGCGTTTGGATTACCCTTGTTACAAAAGGTAAATATAAAGTTAAAAGAAACTCAAGCCTTGATTTTAGTTCCTACTCGTGAGTTGGGTCAACAAGTTCAAAAACAATTATTTAGATACACAAAATACTCTGAAAAAATTTTTGCTGAGGCAGTTTATGGAGGAGAAAAAATTGAAAAACAAATTTCTAGATTATCGCGAACTACTCATATAGTTGTAGCTACGCCAGGTAGATTATTAGATTTAGTAAGAAGAAAAACGGTTGATTTAAGAAATGTCAAATATGTAGTGCTGGACGAAGCTGATGAAATGTTAAGTATGGGGTTTAAATCAGAATTAGATGCCATTTTAACTGGGATTAAAAATGTGAAATCTACCTGGCTATTTTCAGCAACTATTCCCCAAGAAATAGAGAAAATAATTAAAAAGCATCTCTCAAAAACTGCAAAAAGAATAGTTATTGACTCAAGTAACGTTGTAAATAAAAAAATAGAACATCAATATTTATTAGGAGGCGAAGCTGAAAAGCTAAACAATTTAGTCACTTTTTTAAAATCAAGAGGCTCTGAGAGAGGTTTGATTTTTTGCAAAACAAAAGCAGTTACTCAAAAATTAGCCAAACAATTAATTTCTAAAAAATTCGCCACTGATGCTATACATGGAGATCTTCATCAAAAAGATAGAGATAAAGTAATGCGAGCATTTAAAAATGAAAAGCTTCAAATGATTGTAGCCACTGATCTAGCTGCTCGAGGATTAGATATTCAAGGTTTATCATATGTAGCACATTACACGTTACCAGATAAAGAAGATTTTTATACCCATCGTTCGGGAAGAACTGCAAGAGGTGGACTTTCTGGATTATCCATTTCTTTTGTTACGCCAAGAGAAATTAAACAGTTGAAAAATTTTGAAGCTTCCTTAGGAATTGCTCTTATCCCATTAGGTGAAGAGGGTTAGTTATAGGGAAAGTACAATCTTATCACCATCTAAAGTTTCAATTTCTTTTTTCATTTTCTTTTGAATTACTTTAAAATGATGTTCCTCTTCGGAGCAAAAAAAAGTGATTGCTTTTCCGGGATTTTCAGCACGTCCAGTTCGTCCGATTCTATGTATGAAATCTTTCGGTGAACGAGGGAGTTCAAAGTTAATTACGCAGGGAAGAAATTCGATATCAATACCTCTAGCAAGTAAATCGGTAGTAACTAATACGCGTAAAGTTCCCTCTTTAAACTTAACTAAAGCAGAAGTTCGAGCTCCTTGACTTTTTTTACTGTGAATAGCGGTTGCCTGAATATTATTTTTGCGCAATTTAGCAGCAACATTATCGGCCTTAAAAGTAGAAGAAGTAAACACCAATACCTGTTTTAGTTCATTCTTTTTTACAATATGTCTCAATAAGGGTCCTTTTCGTTCGGGTTCAACGGAATATGCAAGCTGTTCAATTATATCAAGATTCGCTTCTTTTGGTTTAATGTTAAGAATAATGGGCTTTCTAAGGACTATTTGTTTTATTTCATTGACTTTATCTGAAAGTGTTGCAGAAAATAGTAAGTTTTGACGATTTTGTGGAAGTAATTGGAATATACGGTCCATTTCATCTTTAAAACCAAGATTCAACATCTTATCTGCTTCATCCAAAACTAACACGCTCACTTTGGATAAGGCCAACGCCTTAGAATCTACTAATTCAATTAAACGTCCAGGAGTGGCGATTAAAATATTCACACCATATAAACTCTTCATTTGAGGATTAATTGAAACTCCACCATAAACCGATTTCACAATAGCAGGGCGTAGTAAGACCTGATTAAATTCTTTGAATACACTTTCTACTTGTACAGCAAGTTCTCGAGTAGGTACTAAAATTAAAACATCAACCAGTCGGTTTTTTTCTGTGTTTTTATTAACGAAATTATTTAAAATTGGTAAAACAAAACTTGCTGTTTTACCGGATCCAGTTTGGGCAATTCCCAAAACATCTTTGCCTTTTAATATTGCAGGAATGGCCTGTTGTTGAATTGGATAGGGTTTTTCATATCCTTTACTAATTAGTTTTTTAGTGAGTTCGGGGTTTAAATTCAATTTCGAAAAAGGCATAAATAGATTTTTATCAAATTTAGAGCTTATTTTTTCATTTGTATTATTGTTAATAATCCTTCTAAATATCTCTCATATAAGTTGTATTTTGAGAGTAAATAAAATGAAAAAAAATAAAAATTTACAAAAAATACCATGGTCAACAAAGGAAGCTATGGAACAGGTAT
>CEVX01118265.1_pt1 | contig 18294 bp, 14 predicted proteins | sample 356561 | NCBI WGS metagenome assembly CEVX01 (sample SAMEA2623886, study PRJEB7988) | marine metagenome | biome: marine biome (ENVO:00000447); feature: surface water layer (ENVO:00002042); material: "saline water (ENVO:00002010), including plankton (ENVO:xxxxxxxx)" | depth 5 m | reverse complement strand
GTTATTAATTATTAAATAATTTAAACTTACCTTTCATTGCCACCTTCTTTTTGGTATGCCGCGCTCAGCGCTTGTCCTTTACGCACCTCGCTAAAATCTTTTGTTGTGATTGAGTAGGGAAAGTTAGCTTGTGTCCCAGCTGCTCCAAATTCTCCTCTTTTATTAATAGCGATAAAATTGATTCCTAGGTTCATCCCTAATGGGTCGATTCGAGCTATTCGCTTTATTGCTTCTGCGCATGCTTTAGTTGGCGACATGCCTTGTCGCATATTCTCTACTACCTGATAAGAGGCACAGTAACGCATGACATTTTCCCCTAAACCGGTTGCACCAGCAGCACCTACTTCGTTATCTACATAAAGTCCACTGCCAATAATGGGTGAGTCGCCGACACGGCCAGGTATTTTTCCACTCAAACCGCTAGTTGAACAGCCACCGGCGATATCTCCGTTTTTGTCGATTACGATTAAGGTGACGGTATCATGGTTGTCTGAGTTTATTTCTTTATTTAGTGAGTTTTGCTTTTGCTTTTTCAGCCATGCTTCGTAGCGTTTTTTATCTTCGGCATTATCATTTGTCTTAAGCCCCTGTTGTTCAGAAAACCAGCGAGCTCCTCGGCCTACAAGCATGACATGCGGGGTTTTTTCCATTACTAGGCGAGCAGCTGTAATGGGATGTACAACTCCTTCAATTCCAGCGACGCTACCAGCTCTATGTCCTGGTCCATTCATAATACAGGCATCAAGCTGTGGTACCCCTGCTGCATTCGGATTACCGCTTAGGCCAACAGAACTATTTCCAGATGATTCAACCAAGCGAATCCCTTGTTCTACAGCATCTAATGCCGATCCACCGTCTTGCAAAGTTTGCAAAGCAAGTTCATTAGCTGGTTTACCAAAAGACCATGTCGAAATGATGACTGGCCTATGATTAGTTATTTGGTTTGTACGGTAAGTTGTCGAACATCCTATGCCTAGCGATGTAGTAGCAGCAGCTATGGAAGTGTGGAGTAAGAAATTTCGTCGACTTGAGTTATTCATAAAAAATATCTTTTTGTGTTAACAAAATCAAAGTTAACTGACTAAGGGATAAAGCTTCCAAGAAATTTTAATAGACTATATTTCTATTTAAGTGAATTACTGGAATCAGTTTGCTGATTTGTAGTGGCTTTGTTTTTTGAGACAGCCTGATCGAATTTTTTGATGTACTTTTCTGTATTGGAATTAAACTCGTCATCACAGCCAATACAACAGAATTTGATTTGCCTCTTTTCGTGAATAAATACGTGAGGTTTTCCCATACTTCCAAGTTTTTTGTCAGCTACAAGACACGTGTTCAATGGGTATGCAATTACATCTGGATCAAGAGGTTTGCTGGTCGCTTCAACGTTTTTACTTTCTGCACATCCGACTAAGATAATACCGGCTGAAGCACTTATTAGGATTGTTTTCCATTTCTGCATATCTGCTACGTAAGGTCGCGATGAAGGTGCATGATGTCAAATCCTTCTTTCAACTAAGCGCTGCTTCTGGTAGCAGGCAGGTGCTATGTGTCCATCAGGAAATCAAACTGAAGATATTCGTGTTGCTAACACGCGAGTTATGCGTTGGGCTAATGGAGGGCTAGACAATGAAACTGAAGATTGGGTAGCGCGTGAGGAGCCTCTTGAAATTAGAGTTAAAGGTGAATCTATAGTTGTAACTATGCGCACGCCTGGGCATGACGAAGAATTGGCAATAGGATTCTTGTTGGCGGAGGGGGTTATTACCAATTCAAGTGATGTTTTAGAGATCGCTTACTGTCAGCAAGGTGAAGCTTCTTTGCATAAAAATATTCTAAATGTGTTCCTGTCGCCTGAAGTTGAGATAAATTTAGATAGGCTTAAACGGAATGTATACGCTAGTTCAAGCTGTGGGCTTTGTGGTAAGGCGTCTATTGAGTCATTACAGAATATCTTTGAGCCATTAAATAAAATTGAGACAGTAATCAGTGTTGATAAAATTCTTACTTTGGCTCAAAAGCTCAGAGCTAAGCAGTCTACGTTCGATAAAACAGGTGGGCTGCACGCCGCAGGGATATTTGACCGAAATGGGGAGTTGCTAGTTCTCCGTGAAGATATTGGCAGACATAATGCGGTTGATAAAATTCTTGGTCATTTATTTTTGAAAAATCGCATGCCTCTTGAGGATTGTGTTTTGATGGTTAGCGGTCGTGCTTCATTTGAAATTATACAAAAGTCACTTGCAGGACGTGTGGGAATCATTTGCGCAGTATCTGCACCATCAAGCTTAGCTGTAGATATGGCTAAAGAAAGTGGGCAAACATTGATTGGATTTCTTAGGGAAAGGAAATTTAATGTGTATAGTCACAAAGAACGTATCAGTGGAATATAAAATTAGTTTGTTGCTTCTGGTGATTCAGCATTGGTAAACACATCACTTACGTCTTCGTTTTCTTCCAAAATATCTACCAAGCGTTGAATGCTTTCTGATCCTGCTTCATCTATAGCAGTAGTTTGTAGGGCAATGTAAGTAATCTCAGCTGAAAGTGTAGTAACACCTTTATCTTCCACTGCTTTATGAACAGGTTCAAATTGTGCTGGGTCAGTTAGGATTTCATAGCCATTTTCGTCTGCAGTGAAATCATCAGCGCCAGATTCCAAGGCAAGTTCCATCATCATGTCTTCTTCGGCTGCTTCACGGTCTATTATAATTTGTCCTTTTCGTTCAAATAGCCGCGTCACTGCTCCAGCGCTGCCAAGCTGTCCGCCGGCTTTAGTCACTACATGACGAATATCAGAGGCGGTACGATTACGGTTGTCTGTGTTTGCGTGAACGAGTATTGCTACTCCTCCCGGAGCGAAAATTTCATAGGTTAACTCTTCGTAATTGGCTCCGTCATCATCCCCTGCAGCTTTTTTGATCGCGCGTTCAATATTATCAGCTGGCATATTGGCACTCCTGCATTTGAGGAGAATCATTCGAAGGCGCGGATTAAGATCGGCCTCTGGTCCTGCTGCCTTTACTGCTATACCAATTTCACGGGCAAGTTTAGCAAATACCTTTGCTTTCTTAGCGTCAGTGACCCCCTTTTGCCTTTTAACCTTAGACCATTTGTTGTGACCAGCCATTTAAAAATTTACTTAAAGAAAATTAATTCTCTGTTAAGGAAATGCATATCAATTAATTTCAAATAATGGAATGAAAATAGGCTAATTAAGCTCATGATTTGGTAATAAAAAAGCCCGAGCAATGCTCGGGCTAATAAAATATTGGCTTTTGATTTTATAGGCTAAGATCGACTTTGTCGTTTAAGCCAAGTTTCTTTAGTGCCGCCTTTAACTCATCAACTTCTTGTTTTGTGATACCATCTTCCGGTGTGACATTGAGTTGCAACTGAATCTTGGCGTCTTTGACTAGATCGAAGCGCTGAAGAATATCTTTATGAAAAGCAGATAATTGTTCGCCGTTTAACTCACCGGACCACCCAGTGCTATTAAAGGTAACTAATTCGGGTTGGCGCGGAGTTTCTACACGAACACCAAATTTCATTAATCGTGCAAATTTTAATCTACTATCTGTTGCGCCATCTATTGGGTTTCCCTTCATGTAGAGGCGAAGGAAAGGAGCAAAATTTTTCGGTCCCTTGTAGTCAGTACTAGCCATAGAAACGAGGGCATCTAAATTGGCAATTTTATTGTTCTCAAGAAACAAGAAATGTAGTCGAGTTAGACCATTAAGAGGGCTTAGATCGGTGAGTTCGTTATTGCCTGCAGAAAGAGTTGTTAGGCTCTTGAGTGAGGCGACACCATCAAGTTTTGTGATCTGATTATGGTCTAGGTATAGCGACCAAAGCTTACTAAGTTTAAGAGCTGGTGAAAAATCGCTTATACGATTATTTGAAAGATAAAGTGAGCGCATGTTACTAAGCTTTTCGAGTGGGCTTAAATTTTTTACTCGATTATTGGAGAGTTCGATATACTGCAGAGCTGTTAATCCGGATATCGGTTCAATATTTTCAATCTTATTCTTTGCTAGATTTAAATATTGTATGCGCTTGAGGTCCTTGATTGCGCTAAAGTCGGTAATGTCATTACCGGCAAGATCTAGAGATGCTAGAGCACGGCATTTTTCTAGACCACTCAAATCCTTGATTCCCGCATTAGTAACTTTGATAGTAGAAAGATGAATCAGATCTGCTTCTACCAAGGGTTCTTTGTTGTAGCGTTTAGCGAATACAAATTTGCGAACGCCTTCCTCTAGTGCCTTGTCTTTAAAAACCGAAATTAGCTTCGGTTTCTCTTCTTTCTTTTCCTCCTTTTTTTCTTCTTTTTTGTCCTGAGCGATCAGACTAGGTGTTGCTAATAATCCCAGAATTAGCCCTGCTAAAAAGATACCTCTAGTAATCATCATTATTTTCATGCGAAATCAGAACCGCAGGAAACCTTATTACGACCTCGAGGCCAAGTGTTTTTTTGAATACTTTTAATCAAACTAAAGGTTAAGAATTCGATTTTTTTGAACAAAATCTTTTAAAAAGCTTAAATAGGACTTCAAAGTGAGCACTTCCTCATAATTTCTACAACCCTTAGACTAAATGATTAAACAAAATCTTATCTAAAGCCGCATATCCACCCAATTTGCGACATCTAAATTATCTAGTTTATCAAATTAATTAGAAGGTGAGGTGCGATTGATTTTAAAAAAAAATTTGCAAAGTATCTTATTTTAGTTAGTTTCTGCCTCCGCTTTTTTGGGAGCGGGTGTAGCTCAGCTGGTAGAGCGCCACCTTGCCAAGGTGACTGTCGAGAGTTCGAATCTCTTCACCCGCTCCAATTTTTCTTACTTCCACTCTGTTTTTCATCTTTTGAAAAAATTCGTGTTACCCTTCTTGCACTAAATTCCGTCAAATTTTGTTAGCGAATGTTAGCGAAAAGTTGTGACGATTCGAAAGGTTTCACAATGGAAAGCTAACTTGGTGTGTATTTGCAATGATGCAGGGTAAACTCATTAAGCGCTTCTTTCGAACCAAGTCCGATGCAGTACTTGGGTGACTGATTTGAACCAAGAAACTAATTAGTTCTGGCAGAAGTTAGATCTTCAAGAGTATTACGTGGCGGAGAAGGAAGTACAAAAAACAATTTGCTGATAGATCTTATGAACAAATGATGTATTTGATAAGTGTTAGATCTTCTTAGCAAGGTGTTAACAATTATGGCAATTAGCATTTTCGTGTATCTATTGCTAAAGTAGCGAGACTATCTCTCGCACACTTAAATAATCTCTAGTTTAGATATTAAGTCAAAAATATGTCTTAAAGATCTGTTATTTGATTATTTAAATGGATATAGGATAAGGTTTGTTTAGAAAAATTCCAATTGTTTTAACGCTAATTATTGCGATATTAAATGGTTGGCAATCCGGGTTGCTAGCATTTTTTCATACGCCGACACTTCGCGGGTAGCTTTGAGATTGTTTGGCTTCTTGCGAAGTGTTCGGCGTGGAATATCATTATTTTCTAAATCAGGAAATATCATAAAGGATGAACCAAGCTGACGACAATCTGCTCACAAGCTTGCCAATTCCAAATCCTTTCGAGTGACATCAGGTATCTGTTTATGGAACTTCCACTGTCGTGTTTTTCCTTTTTGCTCTATTACAGCAATAACTGTTTCCAGAGGAGCACAATCAGGTTCGTGGCATTGCAGTTCCATAACACTCACGGTCGCCTCCTTTGAAATTGGAAAACATTCGTAAGCCCATTCCTTAATTTTTCGAATTAAAGCAGGGTCGCGTTTGGGTCGATTAAGCATCAAGAAAAATTATACTGGATCAATCACACGAGTGACAGCTCTCTAGTCTTTTATCTCAGCGTAATCAGTAATGTTTCAAAGGTTTCGACTAAAGATGCAAAACTTCAACCAATGAAGTCAGATAGGCGAATAATAAGTTTCGCTGGCTTAATAAAAAGACCTCCATCGAAATGAAGAGGCAACTCTTTCATAACTATGAAGGCCTAAGAGTGGAAGAGGTAACTACCCCTCTTCCGCGACCACATTACGTTTAATTAATTTTATATAAAGCTAATTTATAAAGAGTTTATTTTTAAGTGTGACATCTTATAATTACATAATAAAAATATTTAATTCTTTTAGTATTAAGTTTATTTAATTAAGATAAAATCTTAGATTTTTTATAATCTTTTTAAAAATTAAATACTTAATAATTTAAAATTTATGGCAAAAATTGTCTATGGTATTTCTGGAAGTGGGTCGGGGCACTCTTCTCGTTCTCGAGAAATAATGACGCACCTCAAGGCACAGAACCATCAGGTACTGGGTGTTAGTTATGACCGTGGTTTTCGAAATCTTAAAAATGATTTTGATATGTTTGATGTGCCTGGATTACACATCATTTCAATTCAAAATCGTGTAAGTAAACTTAAGACCGCCACAAAAAATCTTAAGTCTTTGACTGGTGGAATTACCAAGTTCCGAGAATTTAAAGAAACTGTTTTTAATGATTTCCAACCAGATATTGTAATATCAGATTTTGAGCCTATGACAGCTTATATGGCAACACATCGTGATATTCCCTTAGTCACTATTGATAACCAGCACCGAATGCGCTATATGAAATACCCTTGTGCAATCGATCTTCGCAAGGATGCACTTATTGCAGAAACTGTAATACGTGCTTTTGTACCCAAACCGGATGTCTCTCTTGTCACCACGTTCTTTTTTGGCGATATAAAAAACGATCGCACGTTTTTATTTCCTCCCATATTGCGCCGGTCAGTGTTAGAAGCAAATCCAAGTAACAAGGGGCACATTCTAGTTTATTTTACACAAGAATTTGAAAACTTCATGAGCTTACTCAAAGAGTTCTCTCGCGAAAAGTTTCTTGTCTATGGAGCTGGTCGAGAAGGTGAAGATGGAAACTTGGTATTTCGACCGTTCAGTCACGACGGATTTCTTGAAGATTTATCCTCTTCAAAAGCCGTAATTTCCACAGCTGGTTTTACACTGATGACTGAAGCATTACATTTAGGTAAACCATTGTTAGCATTGCCTATGGGAGGACAGTTCGAGCAGGAGCTCAATGCATCTCTACTTGAAGAGCTTAATTATGGGAAAAACGGCCGGGCAGCAAACATTGAATCGATTGGTGATTTTCTTTACCGAATACCTGAATATTTGTCAGTGCTGAAGAATTATCCAGCTCAAGACAACAGCAGGATTTTCGCCAAGGTTGATGAGCTTCTTAATGACGATTGTGCTTTGGCAAAGGAATACCATGAAAAACGTAGATCATCGATTCAGTAGGCCTGAGTTTTTAAGCCAATCAGCGCACAAGTTTGGCCAGTTTGTTACTGGAAACTTGGATGGCCTTAATCCATAGCCGTGGCCTCCTTTTGGGAACACATGCAATTCGCTGCTTACACCGTGCCGTCGCAGTTCCTGCCAAAAACGAACACTTCCCTCTGCCGGAACAGGATCATTCTCTGCGTGGACGAAAAAAATGGGAGGGGTGTCTTTTGTGATTCGTATTTCAGGTGAGAGTTTAGTTTTGGTTTCCTTGTCAACGAGATAGGCTGGATAAATCAACACACCAAAATCAGGCCGACAACTAATTTTGTCTATGTCGTCCATAGGTTTATAATGACGTTTGTCATAATTGGTTAGAGCGGCAGAGGAAAGGTGACCGCCTGCTGAAAAACCAAGGATTCCAATTCGTTTGGGATTCAAATTCCAACTCTTCGCTTTATGTCTTACGATGCTAACAGCCCGTTGAATATCTTGTAGCGGTGCATCGTATTTTTCACGATCTTTCCGGCGTGGCACACGGTACTTGAGCACTACTCCAGTAACGCCGATGGAATTCAACCAAGCAGCTACTTCAGTTCCCTCTAAATCCCATGCTAATATATTATAACCGCCACCGGGACAAATCACAACTGAAGTGCCGGTATCCTTTTCCGGGTCTGGTTTATAAACCGTTAGGGTTGGGTTACTAACGTTGTTATATTTCTTGATGGGTGCTCCTCGGTGTTCATGTGTCGTCAAAGTCTCCGGCGGCAGATTACCGATTTCACCCGGGACAGCATTTGGCCAGACGTTAATCAATTTTGAAATTTTTAACTCAGCAGCTGAGAGCTTAGAAAAACTAAATCCTAGCAGTATAATCCAAAAAGATTGCTTAAACATCTCACACAGCATCATGCCTAGTACTTGGATTTAAAAGCAAAAGTCGTTGTTTGATGATGTAGTTTTAAGATGCAAGGCTCCGTACGTGGCTGAGAGTTATATATATATAATGATATATTTAATAATTCTTTTATTAAAAGGTATTATTTAAAAACAGGAATGTTTAGTTTTCAAACTAATCAGAGGAATAGCATATCTGTTTATGAGTAATTAAATATTTTTTGATCAAACAAAATTATATTTAATTTGATGTAAATTCTTTTCTTCAGTATTTATCTAATTGCTTATTTATTAATAAATAAAATGATTCTAAGAAACAAAACTCTTTTTTTGACATTTATAATTACAAATTTATTCAATTTTTTAATATATTCAAATACTTATGGAGAATCGAATTGGCCTCAATTTCGAGGACCAAATTTTAATGGAGTTGCTCTTTCTCAATCAATTCCAAAGGACTTCTCTCCAGAAAATAAATTAATTTGGAAAATCTCAACACCCATTGGACACTCTTCACCAATTATTTGGGATAATAAGATTTTTATCACAGGCCATGATAATAAAAACTTTAAGTCTATTTGCCTTAACAGAGAAAACGGAAGTGTCTTGTGGGAAAAGCATCGCCCAATTTCAAAAATTCGTGTTTATGATCACGTAGCAGGAGACCCTTCAAATTCTACCCCAGCAACTAATGGTGATATCGTTATTTTTTATTTTGATGATTATGGATTAATTGCAACTGACTTAAATGGTAATTTAAAATGGGAGTATACCGTAGTACCAATCTCTAATTCCTTTAGCTATGGAGCTTCGCCTATTATTTTTGATAATAAAGTATTCATTAATCGAGATGGTGGTTTTGATTCAAGTTTGTTATGTCTGGATTTAAAGACTGGCAAAAAAATTTGGTCCGCTAAACGACCTAACTTTATTCCCAGTTTTTGCAGTCCGTATCCAATCAAACAAGATGATAATAATTTAATATTATCAGGAGGAAGCGGGAAATTAATTGCCTACTCAGCAAATAACGGAGAAGAAATTTGGAGTACAATTGGGCTTCCTTCATTTGTATGTCCAACTCCAGTAGAATCAAATGGTATTGTTGTTTTTGGAGGCTGGACAACAGCCCATGTATCAGGTCAGAACAGAGTTGAATCAGTTTTTAATGACAACTCTAATGTATCAGAAGAATCTAAAAAAGACCCGGGTGCCTTTTTCAATCAGTTTGATTCTGATAATAATAAAAAATTAAGCCTTTTAGAATTTCCCGAAAGTAGAGCGAAAGACGCCTTCAACTATATTGATACTAACCGAGATGGATTTGTAGTTATGGATGAATGGGCACCTTTATACACTAATCAGCCTAACGCCCCTGGGCGAAACGTAATGCTAGGAATTTCAGCTAAAGGTAAAGGAGATATTACGCAAACAAATGTGTTATGGGAGCTTAAGAAAGGATTACCATATGTTGCTTCACCTTTAATTTATCGCAATAGGGTTTACTTAGCTGCCAAGGGAGGATTCATTTCGTGCGTTGATGTTCAAACTGGAAAACCCTTGTATCAAAAAGAAAGGCTTGGTGTCGGCGGTGAATATTACGCAAGCCCGATTGCTGTTAACGGCAATATAATTGTCTGTGCTCAGCGAGGTAATGTTTTTTTAGTAAAAGCTTCAAAAAAATTGGATATAGTTCATTCCACGCACTTGAAGGAAAAAATCTTTGCTACCCCGGCTGTAGTTGACTCAAAAATCTATATTCGAAGCGAAGGTCATTTGTGGAGTTTTGGAAATTAGAAAGATATAATCTCTTTTGTGATTTTTTAAAAAACTCCAACTTAAATTTAAAAGGTGAATTGATACATTGGTTAAAAACTAATCATTTCTGATTTTTAATTACTTGATTTTAAATCTTTCATATAAAGGGGCGAGTGTATTTATGTAGTCGTCGCTCCATGCTTTAGCCGAACTTCTAAAATTAGCCATTGATAGCCATCCGGCATTAACTAAATCTGAAGTATCGTCTTCTTTATTACGTAGCGCACAAAATTTTGCAAAATCTTGAAAAGGTTGAATAGTCAGTGTTTGGTAACCAAACATTTGCCATTTATTTTTACCAGTGGAATGAATAACAGGGAGAAGTTCATAATGTCTATTAGAGATATGGAATATCAAAGTTCCACCAGGCGCTAATTTACTTTGATATAAATCCATAGCTTCTTTAGTTAAAAGATGGGTTGGTATTGCGTCACTGGAAAACGCATCAACAAAAATGACATCATAAATATGATTTTTTGCTTCGTTAAGTTTGATTCTTGCGTCACCTGTAATAATTTCTAAATCTGCTTTGCAGTTATCAAGAAAAGTAAAATTATCTTTTGCTATTTTAACTATTTCATCATCAAGTTCATAAAAAGTTAACTTATCATTTTTTGAAAAATAAGTAGCACATGTTCCAATTCCCAAACCAATAATAGCTGTATTTGATTGCTTATTAGAATCTGGTTTAAAAATTTTACCTAAGGGCCCATTAGCATGGTAGTATGAAGTTGCGATTCTTTGAGCCTGTGGATGAATTAACTGTTCCCCATGACTAGTAGAGCCATGCATTAACCTTCTTAACATAGGAGATTCTACATCTGTTGAATTATGAATGGATATTTCATCTATTTGATTGTCTTTTAATAACTCATCTCTCTTCTTCGCGCCATTCTGAAAAAGAATATTAGCGATTTCAGATTTTCCATTTTTGATCGCTAAATCAAGAGGTGTCCATCCATCTTTTGACTTTGAATTTACATTAGCTTTGTCCTTGATTAGTTGCTCAACAATATCCTTGTATCCCAAACTAGCAGCGTAATGTAAAAGTGGGGTGTCGGTTATTCTGTAGATGCCATAAAAATTACGCTTTTGATATATAACATCGTCATTTGAAATTCGAAATTTTTCAAATCCAATTAGCCATGGTATTGAAACTAAACAAATAAAACTACAGATTGAATATAAAGGGATAGATCTTATTGTGTTAAGAATATTGGTCGTTTTATTTGCTAAAATGACTATTAAAAATAATGAAATAATTATTGGGTACTCTAATAGTGAATTAAAAACGATAGGAGATATAAAGCTTACAAATGCCCCTCCTAGCCAACCGCCAAGAGAGATCGTTAAATAAAATTGTGTTAGTTTTTCTCTTTCAGGTCTTCGATTGTAAAGTTCTCTGTGGCCAACTAAAGCCAAGAAGAATAATGAGATAATATGTGCTACTATTTGCCAAGTGGCTCCAATAGAAACTGTATATAATGAGCACAGGCCGAGCATTAAAGCAGGTGGTAAAATACAATAGATTAATCGATTTGATAAAAATAATTTGTTACTAAATGTTAACATGAATGACAGCAGATAGATGGATAAAGGTATAATCCATACAAGAGGCATTGATCCTAACTCTAAAGTTATTGCATTAGTTGTTGCTAACATGAACCCAGATGGTAGTGCGCTTAATAACAGCCAATAGGGTATGTTCTTTAAAATAGATTTTTGATTTTTATTAGTAACTTTGTTTTGTTTTTTTTCTACAACTAATTGACTTTGACATTTCCATGCTAACCCCGTGTAGATTATGAATCCTATGAACCAAATAATTTTCTGTGCTTGTAATCCAAGCATAGGTTCAAAGATTACTATGTAAGAAATTAGTGCGACTAAAGAGCCTGCATTAGAACTGATGTAGAGTTGATATGGTGATTCACGATTTTTATTATAATAAGAAAACCAAGACTGAGCTATTACGCTCGTTGTAGCTAATACTCCGAAAGGAATTGAAAAATTTAAAATAAGATGAAGCACCAATGCTGTAGGAGAAATTTCATCTGGAGTGGGGAACGTAATTGAAATTGGAATCCAAATTAGAGCTAATAGTACGAGTAGGAAATGTAATCTGCCTATGCTCTTTGCAATATAGTGGCAATATGCATAACCCAAAAAAAGAGCTCCCTGAAAAAAAGTAATTGTGATTGACCAAACGTGAAAAGCTCCTCCGAAGTTTGGAAGAATTATCCGGGCAACCATAGGTTCCATCGTAAATAATAGAAAAGAGCCCATGAAGACAAAAAGATGAAGGATCAAGTTATAACTCATAAATTTTAAAATGAAAAAATATGATATTTAATTTCTAACACGCGCTTATGATGCTCTAAAAACAAAAATTTTGCTAAGTAAAATGCATTAAAAATATTATCATTTATAATTATTGTGTTAGAATGACTCCATACTAAATGGCTTTTTTAATGAATAAAAAAAAATTACCTGGGCTTCTTGGGGATGATTCTATGACGTTAAGTACTGATCCTCGAACTGACCCGAGAATGCTTGAAGGATTGGCTAAAGTTAGGTTGGACGTGCCAGGTGATGTGCCACCAGTTTCTTTAGAAACCCCAATGGAACAACTCTACGAATATGCAACTGGAGTTGAAAGTTTCTTTCAGCATGTTAATCGAACCCTTTTTGCTGGTCTGCCAGCAGTAGATGGGGTGATTTCTAGAACTGAAAAAATTAATGGAACAGATGGGAATGAAATTTCTCTATTTATCCATCAACCTGAAGAGATGAAAGGTCCTTTGCCATGTATTTATCATACTCATGGGGGTGGCATGGTTATTTTAAGTGCTACTGGTGATAATTTTGTTCGCTGGAGAAGCGATCTTGCAGCTAGCGGATTGGTTGTTGTGGGGGTTGAGTTTAGAAATGGTGCTGGAGATCTTGGTAATCATCCTTTTCCCGCTGGGCTTAACGATTGTGCTGCTGGCTTAAATTGGGTTTTTAATAATCGAGAAAATCTAAATATTTCAAATATTATTTTGTCAGGAGAATCTGGAGGAGCAAACCTTGCAATATCGACAACACTTAAAGCAAAGCAAGAGGGTTGGCTCGATCGTATATCCGGGGTCTATGCGCAATGTCCATATATTTACGGTTTATACTCAAATCCTTCGGAAAAGTTGGTTTCATTATTTGAGAATAATGGATACATGTTTGATCTTAATGCGATCTCCCTGCTTGCAAAATTTTATGATCCAAGTGGTAAAAATTCTACAAACCCATTGGCTTGGCCATTTCATGCAACTAAAGAAGATCTTGTTAGTCTTCCTCCTTATGTAATTTCTTTAAATGAATTAGATCCACTTAGAGACGAGGGAGCCATTTTTCACCAAAAATTACTTGAAGCAGGTGTATCGTCGACCTGTAAAACAATTAATGGGACATGTCATGCGGGAGACCTTATTTTCAAACAATTTATTCCAGATATATATATGAGCGTGATTCAAGAAATTTGTAGCTTTGCAAATTCAATTGGGAAAAATAAGTAATAATAACATTTAATATATAGTTATTAACTATAATTAGTAGTTTCACAGTATCTTCTTATCTTATTAATTTTTTTATATATCGATTTCAAAGAACATGTAGCTTGGTTAAGATTTTGCGAAAGTATATGATTCATTTTATGAAATTCTTTTCTCTTATTTTCATGCTGCTCGTTGCCCTCGATTTTAATGGAACAGCTGCAGATAAGTCGCAAATTAGACAAGTCAGTAGTAAGGGGATTCGGCATAGTATTTTGATATGTGGTAAAACCACACAGCTTATTAATGAGAATAGTGAGGTTGTTTGGGAGGCTAAAGAAAGTTCTCGTGATGGTTACGTGTTATCAAATGGGAATATACTCTATTCTTCAAATAACGTAGCTAAAGAGGTTACCAGAGATAATAAAATTGTATGGAGCTATGAGCTTGCCAAGGCGAACCAAGAACTTGGAACTGCTGTTCGTTTGCCCAATGGAAACACTATGGTTGTTGAGCGTGGCCCTAAACCCCGATTATTAGAATTATCCAAAAACAAAAAAGTTATGATTGAGGTTCCTCTTAAGCCGGAAACGACCAATGGGCATATGCAGACCCGTATGGCTAGAAAGCTAGCAAATGGAAACTACATTGTGCCACATTTGCTAGCATTTAAAATTAAGGAATATCGAGCTGATGGAATGGTGGTAAATGAATTTAAAACTGATCTGCAAGAACTTGGAGGTCGTCAGGCAGAGAATTGGCCTTTTACGGCGATACGTTTGAGTAACGGGAATACAGTTTCCAATCTTACACATGGAAATAAGACAGTTGAGTTTGATAAAAATGGGAAAGTGGTATGGAGAGTAGATAATTTTAATGTTGAGGGTCGCTTTGCCGATCCATGTGGAGGTCAGAGGCTGCCTAATGGTAATACCGTTATCAGTAGTTATGCTCAGCGAGATCCTAAAAAACCTCGTGTGTTTGAAGTTGATAGGAACAAGAAAGTGGTGTGGGAATTATTTCATAAAGATTCGAATGCTCATGGAATCCACGTTGTTTCGACAAATGGAAAACGTCTTAGCGACTTGAGTTTGAAATAGAGTCGGCTTGTCCTCATATGCATTTAAAAATCGTTGGTGTATAAATGTTCTATAAAAGTGGGAAGCTTGTTTGATGTAGGAGTTGAGCTTCTCTTAGTCGATCGGGTTAGTTAGATGTTAGAAGTAGCAGATAAAAAAGTTATCCCGCGTTTAATTCCAATTTACCTTCAGTGAAATAGTTGGATCAGAATTATAGTCATCAATAGCGAATCGTTATTGCAAATATTTCTGCGTTTTCTAGATGTAATCTTAATTTATATTGTCCAGAAGGCAGATCTCTTATTTTTTTTTGATTCCATTTAACTTGATGTTTTAAAGAATCAGTTTGTAAAGGTTTCACATCATTTTTTGTATAACCAGGTATTCTGTATCCATCATCACTAAGTATTTCTGGTCGAATTGATCCGTTAGTGGCATCTCCGTTGATTTCTATACCTTTTACTTTATTTAACTCAATTGATCTTAATGTAATTTGACCAAATCTTTCGATAGGTTCTATTCCCCCAAATCTATTACGAGGCATTTCGGCTAGCCCAATTCCAGATATTTGAGCTCCATCTGATGAGTTCCAAGGCTTCCCGTATGCGCCATAATAAAATCTAAAAACATCCTTTAAAAAAATTGGAGTTGCATTACTCCATATCAGACTAGCATCAAAAATCTCTTTGTTATCCAGAGGTGGAATAAACCATTTGTTTCTAAAAGGACGTTTCCAGTTATCGCCATCTCTACTTAACGCTAACTCAATAGGCATGTTACCTGTATTACCTGAGTCCATGACTTGAAGCATTGAGAAATAAAGATCGTTATAAAAAAATGCTGGCCCACTATGAAGTTGAACGCCATCACTTCCTCCGCCTCCAGCCGTTCTTGCGAGGTCTTGTTCACCTCCGCTTCCATCGAACTCATCAGGAACCATAACTAGTTTAGGTTTAGTCCAATTTATAAAATTGGTGCTTTCTGTACGAACAACAGCTCTTTTCCAATGCATATTCCCTTTAGGTCCATCTAGCCAAGTTTTTGCATAAATAGCATAACTTTCTTTTTTAGGATCCCAAATCAGGTCAATAACATCACTTGTCGATAGTGGTTTTCCTTGGGCATTTATTTTTTTTAAATCACTAATAATAGGGGGTTGAATATAATCACCATATGAGCCTTTTATGACTGGGTTATTAGAATGTTTTTTCCAATTAATTCCATCGGCGGAAAAGGCAATGCAAGTCCCTGGGAATTCTATTCCTTTTTTAGTGTCTTGTTCCCAAAAGGCAGCTTTGTATCTTTTTTGTGCATTAGGATCGGTTTTGTCATAAATAATCGATGCGCCATAGCCATTAATTAAAAGAATATTGTTGTCCTTAGATCCCTTATAATCGACTAATCCAAGACTCGGTTTTGTCCATTTAATTCCATCATTAGATTCAGCATAGCATAAGTAACAGCCTGATTTTCCAGGCCAAGCTTGATACCAAAGCTGATATTTCCCGGTGATTGAATTTCTATATACGCTGCAATAAGCAATCGTAGTCTCCCAAGGTTTGTCTGTGCCTATTAAGGGGCGACTAGAATGTCTAACAAGGGGTTTCAGATTTCGCTTTGTACCAGATCTGTATAAAATGTGATGATCGTCAATCATTAGAATAGTTGATTTTGTGTCATCAGTCTTTTTTTCAGCTCCATTGATATGACTTTGCCAAAAGCATAACAAAGCAAAAATATAAACTCTGATATTTGTTATATTAATCATTATTTATTAGAGTAATTTGACTGTTAAAGAACCTTATCCAAGATTTTTAATTAATTCCATTTTTATAATGTTTGACAACGAAATATGCTTAACTTACTAGAACTACATGTCAATTGATCCTCAAAAACTTTCGTTGCGTCGCAACGGTTTTACGTTAATTGAATTACTAGTAGTGATTGCAATCATTGCGATATTGGCTTCTATGCTTTTGCCTGCTTTAGCTAAAGCTAAGTCAAAGGCACAGCAAATTTCTTGTATGAACAATTATCGTCAACTTCAATTTTGTTGGCACATGTATGTAGACGATAACGATGGTCATTTGCCTCCTAATGCATCAATCAGTGGAAACTCAAGGGGCAAGTGGTTAGCTACAAAACAGAGTTGGATTCAGGGCAATGCTTGGTCCGATGAAACTGATCAATACATCCGGAATGGAGTGCTTTTTAAATATAATGAGTCAACGGATATTTATCTTTGCCCTTCAGATCAATCAACTGTTCAAGATAAAGGAGAAATACGAAGATTTAGAAGCGTTGCAATGAATATGCATATGAATCACATTCCCGATCCTAGGGACCGCTCATGCTGGCATAAATACACAGATATTGTTAATCCAGCTCCTTCTAATGCATTTGTTTTTATTGATGAACATGAGGGGAGTATTGACAATGCAAGGTTTACTGTTACGCAAAGGCATCAGTGGCAATGGATCGATTTTCCCTCTACCCGTCATGATAACGGATGTGTACTAAGTTTTGCTGATGGCCATTCGGAATTATGGAAATGGGTCGAGCCTAGAACCATCCAAATATCTAAGATGAGTGGATGGATTCAAGGCCAACTTGGTGTGCCAGGTAAAGATCGTGATTTAAGCAGGATATATGATGCAATACCTGTAATTCCAATTCGATAAATAATTTTTCCTTATTATTACAATTACGAACGTTTTACTCTCCTAGTTCGTATATGGGGGCAGATTTCTTTTCCATCACTTAAACCAGGGTGAATTTCTTGTCCAATTTGAGCCGGAGATTTGCCAACCCATTCGCTCATTATTCCTTTAATTTCAATATTTTTAGATGATGGATTTATAGTTACGGTTGTATATAAAGGATCTTTATAGGGGCATGTATATTCTATATAGGGGAATTTTGAGTGGATGGTGTCTGAATAGCTTTTATGCCTATGATCTCCACCGACCCACTTATATGAGGCGGAATTAATATGAAAATTAATAATGGAACCAATCTTTATGATATGATCAATATGATTATGCCCATTTAGAGTCATTATAATCTTATCTTGGTGAGATTTAAGTATTTCCTGAATCTCTTTTGCATTATCTATACTCCACGGCCCCGCTAATCCTTGATGAGAAAGAATAATAATTGGACCGTCTAATTTTTTTAATTGTTCGCGAAGCCATTCAGCTTGCTCATTACCTATATAAGAGGGATATCCTCCTTTGTGATTAGCCTTTTTTTCGTTTCCATCAAGAACGATAATATTCAAGCCATTGATGTTATGAGTGTAATATCTTCCTTTCATTCCCCACAGCTTAACGACTTGTTCAAAACTATGGCCGTCATCAATTTCATGATTTCCAAGAACATGAAGTGTTGTTGGATGTGCAGACTGAAATGCTTCCGTTATTTTCTTATTTTTTTCATTTGGATATGCAAAGTCGCCCATTTGGATTAGAGCGTCAGGGCTTTCCTTTTTCATTGATGAAATAAAAGAGCCCAATCGTTTTGCTCCATCATGCATTACGTCATGATGAAGGTCTGCAATTAGTCCTAACTTGACAGGTTTGTGTAATTTCTTAACAGCTGAAAGTGCAAGATTTGGAAGCGTTATTAATCCAAATCCAGTCATAATTTTGGATGAGAACTTTCGTCG
>CEVX01021768.1_pt1 | contig 18514 bp, 18 predicted proteins | sample 356561 | NCBI WGS metagenome assembly CEVX01 (sample SAMEA2623886, study PRJEB7988) | marine metagenome | biome: marine biome (ENVO:00000447); feature: surface water layer (ENVO:00002042); material: "saline water (ENVO:00002010), including plankton (ENVO:xxxxxxxx)" | depth 5 m | reverse complement strand
GAAGTAACCATTATATCAAAAGCTGGTTATTTAGAAGGAAAAACATATACAAAATATAACCAAACATTTAACAACATCACTCATTTATCACAACAAGCAGGCCATTGCATAGACCCCAAATTTTTAGAAACACAACTATCCGAAAGTTTACTACGATTAAACCTAGATTACCTAGATGCTTATCTAATCCAAAACCCTGAAATCTATTTTGTTAATAATAAAAACAGTAATGAAGAAACATACTACAAACAAATTAAAGAAGCGCTACTCTACTTAGAAACCGAAGTAAAAAAAGGAAGAATTCATTATTATGGTATTAGTTCCAATACATTTGATACCAATCAAACAAACACTAATTCAACATCACTTAACAAACTACTAGAAATAGTAAAAGAAATACCCAATCATCACTTTAAGATAATTCAATGTCCATTTAATTTAATTGAACATTCCCTAGCACAACGCAAAAATGACGTATCATTTTTTGAACTAGCTCATAATCATAACCTTGATCTGATTACCAACCGCCCCCTTAATGCCATGATCAATAATCAATTATTCAAATTAGTAGATGTCGATGAAAATACAGAGATTACTGATATCGAAATTGACGATTTAATACAAAATGGCTTAGACCATGAAGCAAGTTTAAAAACAACATTAAAAGACAAAGAAATTCCCGATATAAGTCCCTATTTAACACTATTCGAAAAATTAAACGAAACACAATCAACAACCATCACTTATTTTACATTTAAAGGATTATTAGAAGATATCTTTATTCCACAAATCGATCACATTATATCTTTATTTGAAGAGTTTAATCTTGATAGTGATATCGAACATCAATTTCTAAATTATTTTTCATTATTTAATCATACAGCAAAAGAACTAAGTCATTACTACAAGCAAATTCATCAAACAAAAATTATAGAACTAAAAGCAACCTTACCCAATCATATTTCTAACGATATTCCAATCCATACCATAGCCTTACAAAGCTATAAAAACACCCCATACATCACAGCGACATTAATTGGTATAACACATGAAGAGCATCTAGAATCCGCATTAAACAACCTCAAACACAACAGTATCACATCATTGTCATGGAATGATTTAGATATCAATACCACATTAACATGATTATCGAACACAAAAACAGTTTTTTCTTTGATTTAGATGGTACATTAATCGATTCATTTCATGATGTAAAAAACGCAATAAACCAAGCCTTAATTGAGCTAAACTTTGAACCACTAGAAACCATTGCCATTAAAACATTGATAGGTCCTAACCTAAGTGAACCCTTAACCAAATTAATCAACCATCCAAAATTTTGTTTCAAAGAATTTGAACCAATTTTTTCACATCACTATACACAAAAGAATACCAATAAAACATGCTTATACCCAGCTGTAGAAACAACACTAAAAACATTAGCCAATAAAAACAAAAATTTATTTATTTTAACAAATAAACCAGCCTATCAAGCCATTCAAATCTGCAAACAACTCCATATTAGCCAATACATGTTAGAAATTATGGGACCCGATACCTATGAACCCAAACCAAGTCCAAAAGCCATTCACAATAGTATTCAAAATTACAAGCTTAATCCCGATACATGTGTAATGATAGGAGACACAGAAATTGATATCCAAACAGCAAAAGCTGCCAACATTACATCCATTGCAGTAACCTATGGATATCGATCAAAAGAAGAGTTAGAAACGTTAAATCCAGACTACACTATTAACAACTTAAATGAGTTACTAAAGATTAAAAATAAAATCATTTTATAATCACTGATACTTAACGGCAAACATAAATTAACCTATACTACTAATTATGAGATACCGATCCTATAACAATGGTGGCAATTATTTTTACTTAGGAATATTAATCTTCTTTATGTTTGGAGGATTTAAAGTATTATTTTTATTTTTACCGCTCCTATTTTCCTTAGCACCTATTTTTCTATTATTATTTATTGGTTCCAAAGTATTAAAAACTATTTTTGGCAATTCATCTATCAACAACTCCATTCACGGGTCATCACAAGAACGATTACATTATGTTGAACTAATGATTCATTTAATGTCACATGCCATAAAAGCAGATGGGGTAGTAGATAACCGAGAAATTCAAACCTTATTTACATTTTTTCAAAGTAGACTTCAATTTAACACCAATCAATTACGATGGGTTCAAGATTTAATTCAGTATTCATTACGAAAAAATTACCCATTAGAAATTATTATTCAAACCATGAACCAAGAATTTCAAGTTCATGAAAAACAATTATCAATAGAACTACTAATAGCTGTAATCATGGCAGATGAAGAGTTACATGAAAATGAAAAAGTTCTCTTAGATAGAGTTGCCAAAGATCTACAAATAGATAATGAATTTTATAACCAGTTAAAATCTAAATATATTAAAAACACAGAATCACACTACGATATTTTAGGTATAAAACCATCTGCCACAACAGACGAAATTAAAAAAGCCTATAAAAACTTATGTAAACAATATCATCCTGATAAAGTACAGCATTTAGGAGATGAATTTAAAAACTTTGCTGATGAAAAAATAAAGGAAATTAATAAAGCCTACGATAGCATCATGCAAAAAGCAAAGGCATGACCACCTTTGAAGAGTTAGAAAATTGCGTCAAACAAAACGATGCAATGTCATTTTTAATCTGTTATCTAAAATTATTAAATCAAAATGAATCATTAGATCTACCAAAATCAACTAACAAAAAAGATCTTGAAATGGAATGGGAAGATATAATACCTCCAAACTGCAAAAATGGATTACCTTCATTTTATTCAGCACTTAGTACATTATGGTTATCATTACTACAAACACCAAATTTAAATGAAAGTGACAATCTAATAAAAACATTACTTGAAACGTTAGAACATAATCAACAAGCATCACAACCAAAAGAAGGTGGAATTTTTGTTACAAAAAGTGATGATTATTCACTAGAAAACAAACTGCTAACAAACCCATTACCAAAAGAAAACATACTTCAAGAAATTAATATTGCAATCAACAAAAAAGACAGTCTTACATTTTTAGAAAACTACTGTTACTTATGTATCATTGACACAACCTTCACATTACCTCAAAGAACAACACAAGAACATATAGAAAATGAATGGAATATTATATTAAATAAGATAACGTCATCCCACTCAATGCCAATAACTGAAATAAGTAAAATATATTTTAATTTAATTCATACACATGGAATACCAAATAATAAGAATACAATAATATTATTTTATAAAAGCCTAACAAACAAAAAGAAAGCAACGTAACCTAATAGTCATCATCCCCAACACAAGGAAAAAAATCCTCATCGTGCACAACATACATCATATGCTGATCGTAAGAATCTGATGGTAAAGATGCAAATAATTGATCTTGAAAAGAAACACCAATACGAATACCACGCGTTCCTAGCAGCAAACGATCATAAATCCCTTTTCCATAACCAATACGATTCCCCTTATAATCAAAAGCTAGTCCAGGAACTAAAAAGCCAGTATGATCAGACTGAATCACATTAATATCAACTGCAAGATGATCTTTAGGTTCAAAAATACCATAAGGTCCAGGAGTAATATCAGCTAAAGATGTTAAACGAACAAATTCATAAGAATCGTTACAAAACTTAGGAACCAAGACTTCATAATGTTGTAATAAAAAACTAATATCAATATCAGGTTCTTTATCTGTAGGTAAAAAACAAGCAATAGTATTTAATGATAACGATGCAAGTAAGTCACGAAGATTGTGATTGAGTAAAGCGGATTGCTTTTTTCTTTTAGGGGTCGTTAATAATCCTTGTCGAGCTTTAACAGCTTGTCTTACAACACGTTTGGTAATCATAAACTACGTCATAATCTCCTGAACAACCAAATCACCAATTTCAGTAGTAGAAAACCCCATTTTAGCTGCAAGCTGAGAATCCATTTTTTTAATAACGACTTTGATAGCATTTTCTAAACAAGAAGCAGCATCTAAATACCCAAGATGAGATAACAATAACTGAACAGCTCCAATAGCAGCCATAGGATTAATTTGATTTTTACCCGTAAAATCAGGGGCTGTACCACCAATAGGTTCAAACATCGAAACCCCTTCAGGATTAATATTGGCACCAGGAGCAACACCTAAACCACCTTGAGTAATAGCACCTAAATCAGTAATAATATCACCAAACATATTACTCGTAACAATCACATCAAATCGACCAGGATCATCTACCATATAAATACAAACAGCATCAACATGAACATAATTCGTTTTAACAGTAGGATAATCTTTAGCAACTTCTTCAAATACTCTTTCCCATAAATCAAATACATATGTTAAAACATTCGTTTTACCACATAAGGTTAACTGAGCCACATAACCTGCTTCTTTATCAGCCTCCGACAACCCTCGCCAAACATCATTTTGATGACGACTTAACGCATAATCAAAAGCAAATCGAATACATCGCTCTACTTGCTGCCTAGTATAAATCATTTGCTGAATAGCGACTTCATCACCAGTCCCCTTTGCTTCAAAAGAACCAACACCTGTATATAAACCGCCTGTATTTTCACGTACAACCACATAATCAAGCGTAGCTGAATTAGCATGCTTTAAAGGAGAATCAACGCTATCATAAAGTTTAATGGGTCTTAAATTAATATATTGATCCAAACCAAAACGCATCTTTAACAAAATATCTTTTTCAAGAATTCCGGGCTTAACATCCGTATGACCAATAGCTCCTAACAAAATAGCATCATACGTTTTTAATGCTTCTAATTCATCATCACTTAATAATTGCTGAGTTTGTAAATAGCGTGTTCCATTATAATCTAATTCATCATAAGCTAACTCAAAATCAAAACGTTTTGATAAGGCCTCAAGTGACTTAAGAGCTTCAGCAACAACTTCAGGGCCTGTACCATCTCCACCAATCACAGCTAACTTCATTTTTTTCTCCTTATAAAGCTGGTTTAACTTGCTCATCACCACGAGAATTCAACATTTTATTAATAGCATTAATATACGCTTTTGCTGATGAATTCAAGACATCCGTTGATGAAGACCTACCAACAAATACACGACCTTGATCATAAATACGAACCACAACTTCACCTAAGGCATCTGTACCACCCGTAATGGACTGCAATGTATATTCTTTTAAATCAATCGTTTCTCCAATCATCTGATCAATCGTTTTATAAATCGCATCAACAGATCCCGCCCCTTCAGATGAACCCGTTAACACCTTATTATCAAACGCCAAACGAACAGTAGCTGAAGGCTTTGATTCATTGGTAGTATTAACTTCAAAATAATCAAGTTTATATAAATCATTATGTTGATAAATTTCATCTGAAATCAAAGCATGTAAATCATCTTCCAAAACATCTTTCTTTTTATCCGCAATAGATTTAAAACGTTCAAATGCTTGCTGTAACTCAGCATCCGATAACTGATACCCTAATTCATTTAAACGATCCATAAAAGCATGACGTCCAGAATGTTTTCCTAATACCAACTTATTTTCTGATAAACCTACCGTTTCAGGTGTCATAATTTCATACGTTGATTTTTGTTTTAGTACACCATCTTGATGAATACCCGCTTCATGAGCAAAAGCATTTGCCCCAACAATCGCTTTATTAGGCTGTATCACAGATCCTGTTATATGACTTACCAAACGAGAGGTTTTAGAAATTTCTGTTGTTTCAACATCCGTAAAAGCATCGTAATAATCAGAACGAACAGCTAAAGCCATAACAACTTCCTCTAGCGCTGTATTCCCAGCACGTTCACCAATACCATTTATCGTACATTCTACTTGTCTAGCACCATTTAAAATACCGGCTAAACTATTAGCGGTTGCAACACCTAAATCATCATGACAATGAACCGAAATAACAGTATTTTCAATACTCACAACATGATCCCCTAAATAATGAATAAGTTCACCAAACTGCGTAGGCATCATATAACCCACTGTATCAGGAACATTAATTACCGTAGCACCCGCCTTAATAACAGCCGAATAAACCTGAGCTAAAAATTCAGGATTCGATCGACCGGCATCTTCACAAGAAAACTCTACATCCTCAACAAACGTTTTAGCATAAGTAACAGCATCCACAGCACGCTCTAATACCTTTTCTGGAGACATTTTTAATTTATGCTCCATATGAATAGGGGAGGTCGCAATAAAGGTATGAATCCGAGGCTTTTTCGCTGTTTCAACAGATTGAGCTGCTAACTCAATATCCTGTTTTACAGCCCGACACAAACTACAAACAGAGGGGTAATCTACATGAGAAGCAATCGCTTTTATTGCTTCAAAGTCACCTTTTGAACTAATTGCAAACCCGGCTTCAATACAATCTACTTTTAAGCTTTCTAGATGAGAAGCTACATCCAATTTTTCTTTTAAGTTCATCGAACAACCCGGTGATTGTTCACCATCACGTAACGTTGTATCAAAAATATAGATTTTATTTGACGCCATAATTTCGATTTATTATAAACCTAAGTATAAAATCTATAAAGAGAAAGAGCTATAATAAAAAAACACGATTAAATAAAAAATGAAATTTTTTATCATTTAAACACGATAACTAAAATAAATAGTAAATACAAATTTAAATATAAAAAGGAAAAAAAATTTACATGTGTATGTCTATAACACCAAACTTAATAAACTATCTATCCAATTTAACTCAAACTAGTACTCAAACAAGCCCCGCAACAACTAGACCAGTACCAAACATTCATCAAAATGATAGAATCCAAATAGCGAGACAACATGATACCCCAACAGCTAGACCAGTACCAACCATTCCTGAAGATTATAATATCATAAGAAGCAGCCAAATAACGAGAGCAGTTGATGAGGAAAATCAAAACCAAAACTCAGCCAAATCAAATACTTGTAATCCTTTTTGTGGCTTAGCAATAGTATCCATAATAGAGCTATGTATAGCTCTTCCAATGGCAAACTGCAAATCTCAAGACGAAAAAATAGCAGCAAAAGTACTTTTGATTACTGGATTAGTTGGATTAGTATTCTCACTCTTTAAGATAACTAAAGCAAACTATACAAATAGACAACAGATTCAAGAAATATTAGTTACAATGCCTAGAATTCCAATGGCAAATGTAATAGCTATGCAGGAATTGAACCAAAACAACCTATCTGAAGCTTAAAATCAAAATCTGGAGATTGTTAAGAATCCTCGCTATAATAAATTAATATGAGTAACAAAAAAATAATTTCATGGAATGTAAACGGAATTAGAGCCTGCCATAACAAAGGAGCTTTTTTTGAATTTTTAAATACAAAAAACCCCGATATTGTATTTTTACAAGAAACAAAATTACAACTAGACCAAGTTCCACCTGAATTAGATAATCCCAATGGATATTATACGGATTGGAACTGTGCTGAGAAAAAAGGATATAGTGGTGTAGCACTATTTACAAAAGAAAAGCCTCTTCAAATTTTCAAAGAAATTGGCATAAAAGAATTTGATTCCGAAGGGCGAGTAATTGGTGCTGAATATGATGATTTTTTAGCATTTGGGATTTATTTTCCAAACGGACAAATGTCTGATGAACGACTAGACTATAAACTAAACTTTTACCAAGCCTTTTTTAACTATTGTAAAGACTTACAAAACCATTATAAAAAACCTTTATTTATATCTGGCGACTACAATACTGCTCACAAAGAAATTGATTTAGCCAGACCTAAAGAAAATGAAAATGTATCTGGATTTTTACCGATTGAACGTGCTTGGATGGATAAACTAATTGATGAATACAAGTATAGTGACACGTTCAGACTATTTAATACACAAGCAGATGAATATTCTTGGTGGAGCTATCGAGCTAGAGCTAGAGATCGAAACGTTGGGTGGAGAATTGACTATGTACTAGCCGATCAATTAGGCGTTTCTATGATTCAAGATGCCTTTATTTATCAAGATGTAAAAGGATCCGATCACTGCCCAGTTGGAATCAGTTTAAATGGCTAACGAATCATTACCAAAAAAACAAAAACGTAGTCAGATTATATTCAAAACGTTACTACAAAATCATCCAACACTAAGTACATTCTTAACTCATAAAAATCCATTTGAACTTTTAATTGCGGTTATTTTATCAGCACAATGTACTGACGAACGAGTAAATTTAACAACACCAGCCTTGTTTGAGGACTTTCCAACCCCTCAGAAACTCGCCTTAGCCAAAGAAAGCGATGTTATGGAATTAATTAAATCTATTAACTATTATAAAACTAAAGCAAAAAATATTATTAAAACTAGTCAAAATCTTGTCAAAAAATTTCATGGAAGTGTACCAGATACACTTGAAGAACTCATTAGCTTACCTGGAGTAGGGCGGAAAACAGCGAATGTTCTCTTAGGTCAAGCCTTCGGAAAACCTGGGATTACGGTTGATACTCACGTAAAACGAGTAAGTACAAGACTAGGATTTACCCGACAAATTGACGCAACAAAAATAGAATATGATTTACAAAAAGTATGGAAACAAACGATTTGGACTGATTTATCAACTCACCTAATTTACCATGGACGGCAACGATGTAAACCAAAACACCCTATATGTAACGACTGTACCATCAATAAACATTGCCCTAGTAAGACAACTTAATCATGCTAAAATAAAAATATGTCTAAAATAATTGATTATTCCCAATCAAAAATAATCTGTTATGACGGTATTTGCAATTTTTGTAATAGATGGGTTTCTTTATTATTAAAATTAGATAAAAAAAATCGTTTTAAATATTTATGGCTACAATCAGAAACAGCAAAATCCATATTATCTAAACATCAGTTTGATGCGACACATGTATCAACCATTGTCTATTTAAACAAAGGGAAGCTATATACAAAATCAACCGCAGTTATAAAAATCCTAAGTGATCTTAAAGGTATGTGGATGTTAACAAAATTATTATTATTAATACCAAAAATAATAAGAGATACGATCTACATCATAATTGCCCGCTATCGATACCAACTATTTGGAAAACAAGATAGTTGTAAACGACCTGATATAAACCAAGAAAATCAATTTATTAGTTAGATAGCAAAAAATATTAGTCACAGACTTCCACAACAATTTAAAATCAGCTATAGTGGTTGTGTAAATAAGAAGGAAATAGGATGCTAACACACGAACAAAAAAAAGTATTTATCGAAACCTATGGGTGTCAAATGAATATGTATGATACCGAACTCATAAAATCAATTTTAATTAGCAATCAGTTTGGCTTAACTGAAAAAGAATCTGACGCAGATATTGTTATGTTAAATACCTGTTCTGTAAGAGACAATGCAAATCGAAAAATACAAAACAGAGTTCATGAAATTAAAAAGGCTAAAAAAAATACAATGATAGGTGTCTTAGGTTGCATGGCCACAAATTTTAAAACTGAACTATTAGAAAACAAATCATTTCCCATCGATTTTATTGCTGGACCTGATAGCTACAAAACACTTCCAACACTAATCAATAGTTTAATATCCAGTGGCAAACAACAATACGATGTAACATTGTCAGAATTTGAAACTTATTCAGATATTAATCCTACACGACAAGACGGCGTTAATGCCTGGATAGCTATTATGCGTGGCTGTAATAATTTCTGTACATTTTGTGTCGTACCCTATACACGAGGAAGAGAACGAAGTAGAGAACCCAAAAATATAGTTGAAGAAGTAAAACGTCTTGTAAAAGATGGGTATAAACAAGTTACATTATTAGGACAAAACGTAAATTCCTATCGGTATGAACAATATGATTTTACAGATTTAATGAAAATGGTTAGTGATGTAGAAGGTATTGAGCGAATTCGTTATACATCACCACATCCAAAAGATTATCCAGTAAAACTATTACATCTTATGAAAGAACGAGACAATATATGTAACCAAATTCATATGCCTCTCCAAGCTGGCAATGATCGAGTATTACACAAAATGAATCGTACTTACGATAAACAAGAATTTTTAGATTTAGTAACTCAAATAAAAAGCATTATCCCAAACATTGGTATTTCAACAGACATTATTGTTGGCTTTCCAACAGAAACTGAAGAAGAATTTTTAGATACCTATGATGTCATGGAACAAGTACAATTTGACTCAGCCTTTATTTTTAAATACTCAGAACGACCTAATACAAGAGCGGCTCAAAAATTTCCTGATGATGTTAGTGAAGCCGATAAAAAAAGTAGAGTTATTCGATTAAATGATCTTCAAAATAATATTAGCTTAAAAAAGAACCATAATCTTATCCATACAACACAAAAAGTATTAATTGAATCGCTATCAACTAAAAAATCAAACAATGAAATTCAAGGAAGAGCCGAATGTAATCGGATCGTAATCATACCAAAAGAAAAACAAAAATTAGGAGACACTATCAATTGCCTAATAACAGATGCCACACGAAACGTGTTAAAAGGGGTAGAACTAAAAGAAAATCAAGAATTCGCTATATCAACTAAAAGAAATTTAAACCTCATACACAGCTAAAAAATTAATAATGTAAATCTACCTGACGTCTTATAGCATCATAAGAGTCACAATAAAGAATTTTAGATCCTGAAAATTTATGGTACCAACGATCAAAAGCCTTATATCCAATTTCATGTGCTTCTCTTAAATGAGAGCGAGCAGCATAAATAATATTAGTTCCTTGAAAATAGGAACACAATAACGAATAACCTCCCAGTAAAGAAATAAAACGATCTGCATTAGCAAAAACCTTTAACTGCAATTCATTAAAGCTTAAACCAACAGAATCTTGATACAAATCTTCTATTAATAGAACATCAGGAAATTTTTCTTTAATAAGTGATTTATCATTAAATTCATATATTTTACTATTATCATCAATAATTTCTTTATTAGAAGGTCTACAATAAATAATTTGATACTTAGTAGATAATTTAGTAAATAATTCCTCTATAAATTCTAGAGACAAAAATGTTAAAGGATCAAAATCCCATTCTGAATTATATTTATTAGTAATAATAAGAGTAGGTTTATCATATATAAACTCATCATTTTTATACTGTGCTTTTAATGGGGGAGGTGACCACAAAAGAGTATTTAGCCAACGAACATGAATATTATGAATAGGAACACCCGTCGGTCTACAAAAACGACGTTCATCAAATACCTCTTTATGATCCTTTACAAAATAATACAAACATTTCGTATCTTTAGAAGATTCAATAGAAACATTTTTTCCTTTACTAGCTAACCAATGTGCAAAAGGTAAAACAGCAATAAGTTCATAAGTAAACTCACCGTTATAGCGTAATATCCAATTTTGTTTAAATAAGGACAAAATCCAAAAGTAAAAAGACCGAAACATATTAAAACCCTTTATTTAAAACCAATAATTTTAAAAACATGATACAACATAAAAGTCATTATTCATAATTTATTAATAAAATCTAAATTATAATTTTAAAAAATTATCTAAAATAGTTAAGCCATCTGGAGAAGAAATAGATTCAGGATGAAATTGAACACCATATGTCGGATGCCTTTGATGAGCCAAGGCCATAATTTCTTGATCATCAATAGTTTCTGCTAAAATTTCTAACTCTGAAGGAAAGGTATCACGATTAACCGCTAAAGAATGGTAGCGTGTTGCTTGAAAAGGAGATTCAATAGATTTAAATAAAGCATGATTTTGATGAGATATAGCCGATGTTTTACCATGCATTAACTGCTTAGCATAAATAATATCACCACCAAACACTTCAGCAATGGCTTGATGACCCAAACAAACACCCAAAATAGGAATTTTACCTGAAAAATGCGCAATAACATCTTTTGAAACACCCGCATCAGCAGGACGTTTAGGACCAGGTGAAATCACAATATGTCGTGGTTTTAAGGATTCTATTTCTGAAACCGTAATAGCATCATGTCGATATACATCAATAGGTAAAGAAGATAACTTACCAAAATAATCTACTAAGTTATATGTAAATGAATCATAATTATCAATTACTAAAATCATGATACACCCCCACATTGAGACATTGCCGACAAACAACTTCTCATTTTATTTTCTGATTCTTTAAATTCCATTTCTTCAATAGAATCGGCTACAATGCCCGCCGCAGCTTGGGTATAAGCCATATCATCTGCTACACAAATAGAACGAATCGTTAAAGCCGTTTTTAAATTCTTTTTAAAATCAAAAAACACAACACCACCTGAATAAAACTCCCTTTGTTCTTGCTCAAGTTCTGCAATAATTTCCATAGCTCGAATTTTTGGTGCACCTGTTACTGTACCAGCAGGAAATCCATATTTTAAAGCATCTACTACAGAAGCATCCTGACGCAACCTACCACTAACATCTGAAACCATATGAATCACATGCGCATATTTCTCAATAATCATTAACTCATTAACAGCAACCGAATCTAATTCACAAGCACGCCCTACGTCATTTCGAGCTAAATCAACCAACATAATATGTTCTGCTTTTTCTTTTTCATCCGTTAACAATTCTTCAATAATAGCTTCTTCACTACGAGACCTAGAATAACGTTTACGAGTACCCGCAATAGGACGAATCGTCATATCATTATCAGCAACATTAACTAAAATCTCAGGAGATGCACCCACTAAAGAATAATTAGCTAATTTTATATAAAACAGTAGGGGAGACGGGTTAAAGTTACGCAAATAACGATACAATAAAAAAGGATCTTTCTGATACGGCATTCTAGCACGCCGCGATAATTGAACCTGAAAAATATCACCTTCAACAATATACTCTTTACAACGAGAAACCCCCTTTAGAAAATCGTCTTTAGAAACATTACAATCATAAGAAATCTCATCATAATTTTGAACATCATTAAATAAAAAAACAGGTTCAACAGGAGATAACGAAGAACAACGCTTTTTTAATGCATGAATATTCGTAAACGCATCATCATACAATCGTTTTAAATCATCTTCAGAATATGATAAAGATTGATCTAAAAAGATAACACGAACAATACTTAATTTATGATAAAGTGTATCAAAAACTAACAAGGTTTTAGGAATCATAAAAGCAGCATATGGCGTATTTAAATCTCGTTTTTCAGGAGCTTGAATATGATCTAAATGATATAAACATTCATAACTTAAGTTTCCAACAATTCCAGAATAAAAAGCAGGACTTTCTTCTGGATAAGAAATCAAAGATAATTCATGTTCTAAAGCATCATAAACCGTACCAGAAAACCGTTCTATATCATCACCTTGAATAACATCATAGGCATCCTGATAACAACAAATAGATTTATGAGGATCTAAGGCTAAATAAGAATAACGTCCATAACGTTGATGAGTTGATACACCCTCTAAAAAAACAAAAGAATCATCATCCTTAAATTGATTAAATACAGCCAACGGTGTTTGTGCATCAAATACCAATTCTTCCATGACAGGAATGGTATTATACGATTTAGATAAGTTACAAAATGCTTCAAATGATAAACTCAAGCCAATACTCCCATATATTCACATTAAATAAGTATAACATAGTGTAACATTGCTCGATTTCAGCTTCCAGTTTTACCTAAAAAATTAATGATAACAAAAACAATTTGAAAGAACCCAAAAACTAACATACTATTTTATTATGATAGAGTTAGGTATTGATAGCTTTGCATCAACAAACAAAGAATTTGAAGAACATGCATCAAAATCCAATAGCCAAATTATGGCAGAACTCATTGAGCGAGTGGTAGCAGCTGAAAAAGCAGGCTTAGATCGATTTGGAATAGGGGAACACCATCGAGAAGAATTTCTAGATTCTTCACCCGCTTTAATTTTATCGGCAGCCGCCAGTAAAACAAAAAAAATAAAATTATCTAGTGCTGTAACAGTATTAAGTACAGCTGATCCCGTTAGAGTCTATCAAAACTATGCAACCTTAGATCTAATTTCAAATGGAAGAGCCGAAATTATTGTGGGACGAGGCTCTTTTTCTGAAGCATTTCCTTTATTTGGATACAATCTAAATGAGTACGATGCCATCTTTAAAGAAAAATTAGAATTACTTTTAGAAATAAACCAAAACAAAACCATAACCTGGACTGGCAAATATCGCCCTGCATTAACAAAACAAAACATCTATCCCAAACCAGTTAAAAAGCAATTACCCATATGGTTAGGAGTAGGAGGAACACCTGAATCTTTTATTAGAGCCGGAACACTAGGAATGCCCCTAATGATAGCCATTATTGGCGGTCACACACATCGATTTCGTCCCTATATAGATTTATACAAAGAAGCCGGACAAAAAGCAGGTCATTCAATAGAAAAACTCAAAGTAGGTATTCATGCATTAGGCTATGTTGGCGAAGACAGTGAGCAAACCAAAAATGAATTTTTTCCAGGATATCAAAAAATATTCACAAAAATTGGAAAAGAACGAGGCTGGGGTGAAACAACACGAGATCACTTTAACAGCCAAGTAAGCGAAAAAGGAGCACTATTAGTGGGATCTCCTGAAGAAGTTGCCCAAAAAATACGTATTCATAGTGAAGCCTTGGGCGGAATTTCATGTTTAAATTTTCAGATGAATGTAGCTGGATTACCTCATGAGAAATTATTAGAATCTATCGAATTGATAGGAAAAAAAGTAAAACCTATCTTAACCCTTAATTAACTCACGTTTTTTCTGAATACTATCACTCATCATATAATCATCAAAAGACGTTTTTTGATCAATCATCCCAGCAGGAGATACTTCAATCACACGATTACAAACGGTATTAAGCAATTCAAAATCATTTGACACAATCATCATAATTTCTGGATACGATTTAAATGCCTTATTTAACGATGAGATCGATTCTAAATCCAAATGATCCGTAGGTTCATCAAATAATAACGCATTTGATTTTGATAACATTAATTTTGAAAACATAGCACGTGCCTTTTCACCCCCAGATAAAACACCAATCTTTTTAAAAACATCATCACCTGAAAATAACATTCTTCCTAATAAACCACGTAACTCTTGATTATCAACCGTATTGGCATACTGAGCTAGCCATTCTAAAAGTTCTACATTTTTAGTAAAAAAACTAGCATGATCTTTAGGAAAATAATCATAAGCTATTGTATCTCCCCAATCAATCGTACCAGTATCCGGAGATACTTTACCCGCTAATACATCTAACAAAGCTGTCTTAGATAAGGAATTATCACCTAAAATAGCAACTTTATCTTTATGATCTAATGTAAAAGAAACATTTTTTAATAAAGAAACTCCATTAACACTGTAGGAAACATCATTAACAACTAAAATTTTTCCTCCACAAGGCCGTTCAACCGAAAAATTAATATACGGGTAACGACGCGATGTCTCTGGAATCGCATCTGGCCTTAACTTTTCAATCAATTTTTTTCTTGATGTAGCCTGTTTTGATTTTGAAGCATTTGCACTAAAACGACGAACAAATTCTTCTAATTCCTTAACTTTATCTTCTTTTTGTTTAAAATCTTCTTTTTTCTGCTTAATAGCTAATTGGCTAGACTGCTCCCAAAAACTATAATTACCAACATAAATTTCTAATTTTTTATAATCTAAATTAGCAATATGAGTACAAACCTTATTTAAAAAATGACGATCATGAGAAATCACAATGGCCAACTTTTGAAACTCTAACAAAAAGTTTTCAAGCCATAAAACACTTTGATAATCCAATTGATTGGTAGGTTCATCTAATAACAAAATATCAGGATCACCAAAAATCGCCTGAGCTAACAACACACGTATTTTTTGACCCGATTCAAGTTCTTCCATAGTCTTTTCATGAAGTGATTCTGGAAGCCCCAATTCACTTAGCATTTTTTCAGCTTCCGCTTCCAAAGTATATCCATCCATATCAGCAAACTGATCTTCAAGATCACCAACACGAATACCATCTTCTTCAGTCATTTCATCTTTATCATAAATAGCCTTTCGCTCAGCATACACCTTATACAAAGCTTTGTGCCCCATAATAACGGTATCAATAACCTGAAACGAGTCATAAGCAAACTGATCCTGCTTTAAAACAGAAATACGTAAACCAGAATCATAAATAACCTTTCCATTGGATGCATCTAAATCAGAACTTAAAATCTTCAAAAAAGAAGACTTTCCTGCACCATTTGCTCCAATTAAACCATAACAGTTCCCAGGCAAAAATTTAGCATTTACATGTTCAAATAACACATTACCTGAAAAAGCTAACGTTAAATCATCAGTTAAAAGCATCCGGTAAGTATAAGACGTGTTATTCAAACCTGCAATACATACTTAAATAAGATTTAAAGTTAATAAATAATTAACAAATTAAATAACACCATTAAATTCTAAAAATAATCATTATTTCTTAGAAAGCATCTTAGATAACCCCTGAGATAACGTATTATTATTTTTATTCCCAGCAAGTAGTAATTTACTAACTTTTTCCATAAACTTTTTATCATTCATTGCCGTTTTAAAAAAACCACCACCAGAAGCAGAAGAAAACTTAGAAATATGTACTTCCATTGGATCTTTATCATTAAATTTATCAGTCATATATCACCACTTTTTTTATTATACTCTCTAAATCTAGAAACGAATAATTAAAAAAAAATAATGTATCGAAAAAACTGCATTAATCAAAATATAAAAACATAGAAAATATAAACAAAAAGTAAACTTTATCTTACACAAAAAAAGATATATACTACAACAAAATACATCCAAAGCATAAAATAAAATTAAAATAAAATAATGAATATAAAATCAAAAACCAAAAGAATCAAATTTATTGAAACAGAAAAAGGCATTATAAGCGTTAAAAAAATTTTAAAACCACTTGCAAAAACAGATCAAATAGCACTTCAAAAAAGTATAAATCAAGTAGAAAATTTAAATTTGAATAACATTAAAATAACGTTTTCTAAAAAAACAAACAAAAAATGGGAAGTTAAAGTTAGCGGCAACAATTCAGAATGTAATTTCTTATTTAAATACACCATAAATAAACACAATAATTTGACAATCTAAACAAGAACGATGATAATCAATCCATAATGGATAGACGTTATACTGAAACAATTAAGATTAATAACGTAAATATGGGATCTAAGCATCCCGTAGTTATTCAGTCTATGACAAACACCCCTACAGCCGATATAGAGGCAAGCATTAAACAAATTAAAGAATTAGAGGATGCCGGATCAGAACTCATTCGACTAACTGTTAACGATTATGAAGCCATGGAAGCAATCCCAAAGATTGCAGAAACATTACGTAGTGATGGCTATACCGCACCACTAATCGGTGATTTTCATTATAATGGCCATATTTTATTAGCTAAATACCCTGAATCAGCACGTTATCTAGATAAATACCGTATTAATCCTGGCAATGTTGGTAAAAAAGATAAACATGACAGTAATTTTTCTCAAATGATTGAAATTGCATTAAAAAACGATAAGCCAGTAAGAATTGGTGTAAATGGAGGATCCTTAGATCAAGAACTATTAACAGAACTAATGACAAAAAATGCAGCAGAAGCAGATCCAAAAGATGCTCAAGAAATTTTTGCTGAAGCAATGATACAAAGTGCCTTACGAAGTGCCGCATTTGCAAGAAAAATTGGAATGCCAAAAAACAAACTTATACTAAGTGTAAAAATGTCTGATGTACAACATATGGTTGACGTATATCAGAAATTAGCTGAACGCTGTGATTATGCCCTCCATTTAGGGTTAACAGAAGCCGGAAGCAGTATGAAAGGTGTCGCTGCTTCATCAGCTGCACTAGCTATTTTATTACAACAAGGGATTGGAGATACTATTCGTATTTCCTTAACACCCGAACCAGGTAAAAGTAGAGCTGAAGAAGTTAATGCGTGTAAAGCCTTGTTACAATCGATGGGCTTACGTTTTTTTATGCCCATGGTTACCAGTTGTCCAGGCTGTGGACGAACAAACTCTGATAAATTTGTTTACTTAGCGCAAGATATTACAAATTACATCGAACAAAACATGAAAACATGGAAACAAAAATATCCAGGCGTCGAAACCCTAACCATCGCCGTCATGGGCTGCGTTGTAAATGGGCCAGGTGAAAGTAAGCAAGCTGATATTGGTATCAGTTTACCAGGAAGTTCAGAAGCACCCAGTATTCCTGTTTACCAAGATGGCGATCTATTAACTGTTCTAAAAGGTGATGATATTAAAGATCAATTTATTACTATCCTAAATACTTATATCGAAAAACGATACAGCCTAGTTAAAACACCATCATAAAAATACAATTAAAACGTACTTAATCCTGAAAACTCTTGAAAACGGTTAGATTCTCAGTAACCTATACCGGTACGTTTTGTTAATTACAGAGATATAAAACC